>Ga0315296_10000021_pt1 | contig 190012 bp, 152 predicted proteins | sample YL17G14_18_MG_FD_203921 | JGI IMG/M metagenome (GOLD analysis project Ga0315296, IMG submission 203921) | Sediment microbial communities from Yellowstone Lake, YNP, Wyoming, USA - YL17G14_18 | ecosystem: Environmental > Aquatic > Freshwater > Lake > Sediment | place: USA: Wyoming | collected...
TTGTGATGGACATCCATACCGCTACACGCTACACTTGAATATATGTTTTTCATAGCTGTCTCCTTTTTTGTCCTCAATCATACCAGAGTACACGATTGGAGACAGCCTTTCATGGAATTACGAAACTAATAGTAATTAAAAAATAGATTCAAAGAAGGATTTCAGATTGGTAATATCGAAAGCATTGCTCTTGAAGACAATCTTTTCTGGAGACAGAGAATTTTTAGTTTGACTTAGAGCTCTTTATAGGTGCCACCCAACGTATTATTTCTGGATTCCCGCCCATTCGGCTTCGCTCAGGGCAGGCTTTTCGCGGGAATGACAAATTGTTTTTATTGTCTAAACCTTTCTAACAACACCATAAACCGCAAGTGCACAGAAAAAACTTGATATGTGAGAGATTGCTGGTAAACTTCCTGCGACCCGGCAGAATTGCCGGGTCGTGCGTGCCCCCGGCCTCGCTTGAAGCCGAGCGATTGTGTGCAGTGTAATGTAAATACAATATAGAATAGCAGATACGAACAGAAACTATCGGAAGGATTACTTGAAATGGCTAACTATTCGGTAAGTACGTCAGGTGAAAGATTTACTATCCCTGAAAAGGACAAATATGCCGGTGAGCTCAAACGTATTGAGCTACTGGCGGAAGCGGCTCGTAACGAGGACAAAGAAATCGTTGTGGTAATGGGCCTCGGCTTTGTAGGCGCGGTTATGGCGGCTATCATTGCCGATTCCGTTGATAAAAAAAGCGGCAAGGCCGGCAAGCTTGTCATCGGCTGTCAACGGCCCAGCGTCCGCAGCTACTGGAAAGTCCCGCTGCTCAGTCGAGGCGTATCACCGGTTAAGGCCGAGGACCTTGAGGTCGAGCCGATGATTGCCCGCTGCGTGCTCGAGAAAAAAACACTTGCCGCCACCTACAACAGCGACTGCCTCAAGCTGGCTGACTGCGTGGTTGTGGATGTCCAGTGCGATTATACAAAAAACGACCTCGGCAATATGCGAACCGGGAAGGTGGAAATGAGCGCTCTGGAAGCAACAATGAAGACCATCAGCGGGAAAGTGCCGCCGAATTGCCTGACCCTGATTGAAACGACCGTAGCGCCGGGCACAACCGAGTTTGTTGCCTGGCCGATTATGAAAAAAGCCTTTGCCGAGCGCGGTATAGAAACAGAGCCGCTGCTGGCACACAGTTTCGAGCGCGTTATGCCCGGCAGAGAATATGTTTCATCAATACGGGATTTCTGGCGGGTCTGCTCCGGCTGTAACGACCAGGCAAGAAAACGTGTCGAGAAGTTTCTCAAGGAAGTGCTGAACACCGAGAAATTTCCGCTGACAGTTATGGACCGCCCCATTGAGTCGGAGACTACGAAAATCGTCGAGAATTCTTTCCGTGCCACTATGCTGGCGTTCCTTGACGAATGGAGCTTGTTCGCAGAGCGCAACGGCGTGGACCTGATTAAGGTCATCAAGGCGATTAAAGTACGGCCCACGCACAGCAATATCATATTTCCAGGTCCGGGCATCGGCGGCTACTGCCTGCCGAAGGACGGCGGCCTGGGGCGCTGGGCATATAAGCATATTCTCGGATTCGATGACGATATATTCAGGATAACAACAGCGGCAATCGACATCAACGACACACGCGGCCTGCACGCAGCGACACTAACAAAAGAGGCCCTTGAAAATATGGGGCGGCAGGTAGCCGGTGCGGCTGTGCTTCTATGCGGAGCAAGCTATCGTCAGGATGTCGGTGACACCCGTTACAGCGGCTCAGAGATAGTCGTTCGAAAGCTGACTGAGATGGGGGCCGAGATGCGGGTGCACGACCCATATCTTGAACATTGGTACGAGCTGGAACAACAGGATACTTATCCGGAACCTGGACAGTCACGAGCGAGATTTTTTCAAAACCAGGATAACTTAATCAATATTCAGGTTCAGCACGACCTTGCCGATGCGCTCAAAGGCGCCGAGGCGGTCATATTAGCTGTGCCGCATGAACCTTACCTGGAGCTTGACCCTGATAAAATAGTGGAATGGGCGGGCGGGCCGTTGGCTGTGATTGACTGTTTCGGCATACTGAACGACGAGAAAATCCGTCGGTATTTGGAGCTTGGCTGTGAAGTAAAAGGTCTGGGCCGGGGACATATCCAGCGAATAAAAGAAGAAGTACGGAGAAGTTAGGAACTTAAAGCTAAGAACGTGAAACTATCGGCTAACAAAATCCAAATATGGATACATACGCTTCTAACAGGCGTATCGAAATCCGAAACAAATTCGAAATTCAAATCCTAAATGTTCAAAACACTATTTCATATAACGGATTTACTTCGCAGGGAATTTCCAGACGGTGGTCATTTCGAGCGGAGGCTGCAAAGCAGCCGAGGCCGAGAAATCTTAAAAATCGCTGTTAATGCAGATTTCTCCACTGCGTTCGCTGCGCTCACTTCGGTCGAAATGACATCCTTTTCTACAGAGCAATCTGGATTTTGAATAAAGTTATCCGTGATATATTTCCGGATTTAATTATAACGATAAAGAACACCGGCTGAAGCATGCCCGGCTCGCCGCAGGCAGTCGGGGGCATTCTATGGTTAGTTTTCTATGGCTCTTTTGAAATCATACACACCGTCCCCTATCTCTGTGAACGTAAAGCCATCATCCCCGCTCCGGGGCAGGTAGGATGATATAGGTATGTAGATGTACGTTCCCTCTTCTCTGTTGGCCGACTCTCTCTGAACCACAACGATGTTGACTCGATGAATGTAAACCCTGATAGGGTTAAGCCTTTTAATCTCATCGGTCCAATATTGTTTGGAAATCTCGTCCGATGGCTTCTGCGTTCCCGAACGAACTGCCCTGGTGTATTGAATATGGGTTTCATATGCAGCCTCAGCCAAATTGTCGGGTAAGGGACCGGCATCTCCACCGCCCGGCTTCTTTTGACAACCAAAAACGACGAACAGGCAACCGAACAAATATACAAGACCGACAACCGAACGGAATCTGAACATCATGATATATCTCCTCATTTCATGAAACTAACTATGGATTATACCGTTTCCATATAAGAACCTTTTTTACTTTACATACTTATTTTGGTGGGGCAAGCCCCACCCTACTTTTCCTCGCTGCAGATTGACAATGATTATCTCACCGTCATTGAAGAATAAACGGCTCCAACAAAGAATTCAACTGATTTGAAGGAAAATTTTAATAAGTTAATAAGAACCCCCTGTGAAATCCGTCCCCGTCAGTCTTCGCCGGACGAGCGTGGGGCTAAATATTTAGCCTGCCCGTCCTTCTTATAAGTTCTGCTTCGGAGGATGGACGGTTTTACCGCAGGTTCGGTCTTTTGGCCATAAGGAGGGTAATTCTGTCGTACTTATCATTCGGCAGGGCATCCTTTAGTATTTTATGGATTTCGCGCATTGGGGTTCGCTGGGTGATGTGTGTGATTATGATGTGCTCGTTTCTTAACTTTTCCAGCAGGTTTGCAAATTCGTCGATGTGCATGTGTCTGCCGGCTTCGGCCCGGCCGGAATGCTCATCTTCATAGAACGTGCACTCAGCGATTAAAATCTTACTTTCAGCGATATATTCTAACTGCGAAAAGTCAACGTACTGCGTATCACCAAGATAAGTAACGAGCGGAATCTCGAGGGGATAGTCAATTTCGACACCCTGTTTTTTTAATTCGACAATTTGTGGTCCTGTAAGGCCGGTGTAGTCGGGTTTGAGCTTTTTTCGCTTCTCAATTACGCTGTAGCCGACAGAGCCTTCGCAGTGTTTTGTCGGGAATACCCTTGCAAAGAGATTGGGCTTTATCTGGTATTCGTCGCCTGGTTTTACGCCGACGAGCTTACCGGGAACTTTATTACCGTCCAGCCGGGACCAGGCATCGATTATTTCTCTCATCGGCCCTAATAAATTTTTGGGAGCCAAAATCGTTCCGGGGGATATGCCGCAAAAATTTCGCTGCGACAGATAATATGCGATACCAGCAGCGTGGTCCATGTGGCCGTGCGTAAGCAAAATATGGTTTATGGGAATAATCTGGTCGGGGGCCTTGCCAACGTCGAAGCAGACATCCAACTGCGGTACTGCAACCACGGTCTCCTCGCCTGCGACCGAATAGCCGATGATTTCCAAATCATCTATCTTTATATATGCTAAATTATGACTGGGCATTAGATTTCGTATTCCGCTTAACGTTTCTTTAGTCATTGCAAGCGAAATGCAGCACTCTGAAACGTGACAGTTGAGATTGCCACAGTCGCCTTCGGCTCCTTCGCAATAATATTATTGGTCCATTTTCTTTTGCATACTTCCTGAGAATCAGGTCAGGTGCCCGCAATGACAAGCGCTTAATGTTAAAGATGATGGGCGGTTATGTCAATTTGTTTTTGACATTGCCCCCAATGTCTGTACACTGGACTACCGGAACAAGTACGGCAAAATCGCCACGAGCGAGGAGACTTGAGTTTGAGAAGTGAGAACTTTAGAGCACAAAGGAAAATACAATGAGAACTTTCATATTATCTGTTATCTGCCTTCTTGTTGCGGCTTTAGCCGGCTCGGTTTCTGCAAAAGAGGTTCAAGGCGCAGAGGTTATCCCACAACTGGACCGAGCAAAACTGTCCGGCAGACAGGTCAAGGCGGCGGCGATTTGTATCGGTTTCGGGGGCGAGCACGAAGACAAACTCAAGCTGGCGATTGAGCACCTGCATACGGCCGGAAAGAACGGGGTTGACATTGCCTGTCTGCCTGAGGAGTTCGCCGGCACTGAGGCTGAGCCTATTCCGGGGCCGACCACGAAAACCGTGGCAAGACTGGCTAAGCAGTATAATATGTACGTTATCTGCCCGATACGAGAACAGGCGGGGGACAAGCAATACAATACGGCGGTTCTTATCGACCGCAAAGGCGAAATAGCCGGTTACTATCGGAAGGTTTTTGTGTTCTGGGGCGAAGGATTACACCTCAGCGATGAGGGAGTGAAGGTTTTCGAGACCGATTTCGGCAGGATAAGCATTCTGACGTGCTTTGACCTTAACTTCGCAGAGCTGTGGCGTGAGTGTGATGCTTTGGATGTGGATATAGTTTTCTGGCCAAGCGCCTACGGCGGTGGCTCGCCACTGAACGCCTACGCTATACTTTATCGTTACTATATTGTGCCTGTGGGGGCGGGCAATATAATCGATATTACCGGCAAAACTTTTGAGAATATTGAGAAGCCCCGCCCGAAACAATTCATTGCGACGCTTGATTTAGACCGGACATTTGCCCACCACGATTTCAACCGGGAGAAGGTCAAAAAAATGCTTGAGGAGCATAAGGACGAGATAAAGGTTGAGCGGAATCTAAGCGACGAGGATTTGGCGCCATGGTGGCTGTTTAAGGCGCTCAAACCCGGTGTTCGCGTTCGTGAGCTTTTGAAGAAACACGAGATTGAGTCACTTCGCGAGTATCAGCACCGCAGCCGAAAGCAAATCAACGAGGTCCGCAAGAAAGGCGAGAGAGTATAACGAGATTAAGGAGCTTTCTTAATGCCTGATAAACGGACACATAGAGGGCCGCATCCGGCGGATGAAAAGCTGTTTGCCGCCGGTGCAATTTCCAATTTGCGAACGGCTACTGCTGACTTCTCACTTTTGCTGACGAAAGGCTATGCGGATAAAAGCGCTCTGAAATTAGTCGGTGACAGGTTCTCGCTTACGGAAAGGCAAAGACTTGCCATTATGCGCAGCGCCTGCTCCGACCAGCAGCTTGCCTGCCGAGACCAGCGCCGTGTCGCTCTGGAAAATCTTGCGGGCCAATCCATCGCCATTGACGGCTATAATGTCCTGATAACGGTTGAAGCGGCGATGAGCGGCGGTGTGATTTTTAAGGGACGTGACGGCTGTTTCCGAGATTTGGCAAGCATACACGGGACGTACCGCAAAGTAACCGAAACAATACCGGCTGTGGAACTCATAGGTGACTTCTTAGGAAAGGTCGATGCAGGCAAAGCTCTTTGGCTGCTGGATAAGCCGGTCTCCAACAGCGGCCGATTGAAAACGCTCATCGGTGAGCTGGCCTACAATAACAATTGGGACTGGGAGATTGAACTTCTGCTGAGTCCGGATGCAGAGCTGAAAACAACCGACCTGATTGTAGCAAGCAGTGACAGCGTTGTGCTTGACGGCTGCAAGAGATGGACCAACCTCGCCGCCGAAATCATCACGCAGAAACTACCTTCGGCAACCGTGATAGACCTGTCCCATGACTCTATATAGCCTCTAATATTCAGGGTGACCAGTGCCCACCCCAGAGCTACACGTGAGTCCACAAATACGTATCGCGGTCGTCCGCTCGACCATTTGGTTAGCCCGAAATTCCCCGTAGCGCGCGGATCTCGTCTACATCAAGTGGGTACCTTTGAGTGTGCGCTATTCGGTGGCATGTGGGACACAGACATACTAGGTGATCCAGTTCCGTCACAGTGACCGAATCAACTAAACCAAGAGGTTTCTTGTGGTGGCAATCGATGATAAACGTTCCATCCACTTCGAGCCGAAACCTACATACCTGGCATGTATAGTCATCCATTTGCTTTCTTTGTGCGATGATTGAGGCGTTTCGGCTGCGAAAGGTCACGGTACGATCTTGCTTGTACCCCTCTTCAACCTTTTGATCGTCTCCGGACTCCCCATCTTGGCGTCCCCAGTATCGCCAGCACGCTTCCTGTGCATCGCTGTGCGAAGTGTATGGAACACTCACTTCGAATTTGCCAACCAAACAGGACTTTATACTGTCCCAGAGTTCTCCAGGCTCCGTACTTCCTTTTCTTACAACGAGCTCATTGAGTGGCGGCCTCCCCTGAGAAAGGTCGAATGCGGAAATGTGAGTAATCCACTGGACGATATCATCCTTACGTGCGCGTCCCCACGTCTTACGAGAGAGCTTCGTCCATAGTTCTTTATAAGAAATGAAGCCTACCCTGTGGGTACGGACACGTCCTTCAGCGACTCTAACCAGAATGTCACGGACTCTTTGCTCCTTGTTGCTCAGATTTACTGCCATGCGTATTCCCCTGTTTGTGGGCTAACATTGTTTATATTGATTCGCATAACATCCACATAAACTTTGCTTACAGCAAGTATCATAGCATTATACGTCGGGCAGGTCAATAGGTTAGGCGAAAAAAGGCCATGGCTCGTACCTTGTGGAGGGGGCTGATTTTCGGGAGTTTATTTTTGTTCAATCAATTCAGTAATTGTCTTGAGGTCAATCTGTTCGAGGGAGTCGCAGATTAAATCAGCTTCGCGAAGGTTTTTTGCATTTGTGGAATTTGTAACGGCGATACATTTGGCGCCGGCGGCCTTGGCGGCCTGCACGCCGCTGGGGGCATCTTCAAAGACCACGCAATTTTTAGGCTCTATATTCATACGCCTTGCAGCAACAAGAAAAAGCTCGGGGTCGGGCTTTTTTCTTGTGATTTCACTTCCGGTGACATAGACCATCTTTTCGTACGGGACTTTTACCGATTCCAAAATAGCCCGAGACAGCTCAAGCGATGCAGACGTAGCAATAGCCAAGCGAAAATCATGCCTCCGCAATGCGGTGTCGATCAGCTCCAACACACCCGGAAAGGCCGGCAGCGGTTCTTCTTGAATTGCTTTTATCAGATACTGCTCGCGCAGCTCGGCTGCGGCTTTCACTTGCTCGTCGGTCAATTTCATAGCGTGGACTTCAGCCGCCGCCAGGACATACCGTTCAGCTCCCCTGCCGATGCCAGCTTCAAAGTCCTCGGGCTTGACACCTTTAACGTCGAACATGCCCTCGAAAACTCGGATGGTGGCCTTGGCATTAACCGGCTCGGTGTCAGCAATTACACCATCAACATCGAATATTAGACCATATAATTTACTCATAGCGTTTAGCGTATAGCATATAGCGTTTAGTTTTTCAACGGTGGATTTAGTTTTTAACAGATACCTCGGCTGCGCTCGGGACGACGTCTGTATAATCTGTGTTTTAATTTCGCGGTTGAAAAGGTCTCTGTTTACTGGTAGAATCCGGCCTCGTTTCAATAGATATATAGATTCCCGCTTTCGCGGGAATGACAAAAGGGATGTGGGAATGACAAAAGGGCTGGTGATAGCAGAAAAAATTGATGAGCACATCTTAAAAAACGGAATGGTACTTCTTGGTGAGCCGATGGAGGCGGTTGCGTCTGCGGCGTTTGGCTTTATGCTTCCGGCCGGGGCGGCCTCGCTGCCCGATGGCTGCTGCGGGGCTGGAAGTGTTATTGCCGACTGGATTTTCAGAGGCGCCGGCGATAAAGACAGCCGCCAGCTTGGTGATGCACTTGACGGTCTGGGGTTGGCACGCAGCCGTTCGGTCAGCAGCTCGCATATAACCATCGGGGCGGCACTCGAAGCCGGCAACTTAGGACAGGCCCTCGATTTGCATGCGGACATCATACTTGAACCCAGCCTGGAAGAGGACCAGTTCGAATTGGCCAGGCAATTAGCAATTGATGGGGTGCTTTCTCTTGACGACGACCCCCGGCAGAAGGTTATGCTCAGACTGCGAGAGCAGTTTTATCCAAATCCTTTGGGACGCAGTCCCGTGGGAGAAATAACAGAATTAAAGGCTTTGACGGCTGAAAAGGCAAAGCAGATTATAAATAACAATTTCAATCTTTCGCAGACGATATTCGCGGTTGCAGGTAAATACGACTTCGATGCAGTCCGTCAACAGATAGAAAAATTATTTGAGACTGAGCGGCAGGAAGCCGCCGAGCCGGTTACATTAGGTTCCAAAGCCGGCAAATACACGCATATAGATAACGACGGCGCCCAGGTGCATATCGGCCTGATGACCGAAACGGTCAAACCAACCGATAAGGACTACTATAATGTTAGAGTAGCGGTGTCGGTTCTTTCGGGCGGGATGAGCGCCAGATTATTTACGAAAGTAAGAGAGGAACGGGGCCTGTGCTATGCAATCGGAGCACGGTATCACTGCCTGAAAGATGCGGCCGGCATTATGTGCTATGCAGGCACAACGCCGGATAAGGCTCAGGAAACGCTCGACGTGATAATCCAGCAGTTCGATACACTGGGCGACGGAATCAGCGAAGAGGAAATCCAAAGAGCCAAAGTCGGATTGAAAAGTTCGCTGATTTTAAGCAGCGAATCGTCCAGCAGCCGGGCCGGCTCAATTGCAAGCGATTACTATATGTTAGGCAGGGTTCGAAGCCTCGACGAAATAAAGGATAAAATCGAGGAAACCAACGTTGATTCGGTGTTAGGTTTTTTGCGTAGTAACAAATTTAAGGAATTTACCGTTGTTACAATAGGCCCAAAACAGGTAAAAGTTGGATAGGGCTTCGTAACAGCTTAAATGACGAATGTCATTGCGAGCGAAGCAATCTCAAGCGTAACGGAAGAGATTGCCACGGCCTGCAAAGCAGGCCTCGCAATGACAGCCTTGTAAATCATCTGTTAAAGACTGGTAGAATGAGTAATGGAATATAAGAAAGAGCAATTGGAGAACGGCTTAGATATAGTCGGCGAGGTCAACAAATCCGCCAAATCGGCTGCGGTCAGTTTTTTCGTCAAGACCGGCTCACGCGATGAGAGCGAACAGATAAATGGGGTCTCGCATTTCCTGGAGCACATGCTGTTCAAAGGGACAGAAAAGCTAAGCGCTCTCGAAGTTAATGAAGCGTTCGACAGGACGGGGGCGCAATTTAACGCCTTTACCAGTGAGGAAAATACGGTCTTTTATGCCGCTGTTCTTCCGGAATATCTTCTCGAGGTGACAGGGCTGTGGATAGAGCTGATGAGGCCGGCTCTGCGGGATGATGATTTCAGTATCGAAAAAAACGTAATCAAAGAAGAAATTGCAATGTATAAGGACCTGCCGAGCTTTGACGTTATGGACCAATGCAGAAGCCTGCACTTCGATGGTCATCCCTGCGGCAATAGTGTTCTGGGCAGTGAAACAAGCATAGATAATCTGACGGCGGAACAAATGCGGGACTATTTCGCCCGGCAGTATGCACCGAACAATATAGTGTTGGCTTGTGCAGGCAATTTTGATTGGGACCAAATCTGTTCGATTGCCGCAAATTCCTGCAGCAAGTGGCTGCAGCAAACCGTCGAAAGAAAGATAGAACACTGTAGCGGCAGTAAAAAGAAAAAGAGGGTCGAAAAATCAAATCTGGCTCGCGAACATATATGTTTGATGAGTTCCGGCGTATCCGCTCAGGACCCGAGGAGGTTTGCCGCTTCGCTTTTGGGTATTATCGTCGGCGATGAGGTCGGGTCACGATTTTTCTGGGAGCTGGTTGACAAGGCATTGGCGGAAGCGGCAACAATGCAATTCGGGGCAATGGACGGCACAGGGGTATTCTACAGTTATATCAGCTGCAGCAATGATAATGTCGCGAAAGTGCTCGATACCGTCAGTGGTATTTTCCAAAATCTGTCCAAAAACGGCATAACCGAAGACGAATTAAGAAAGGCAAAAAACAAGGTATTAAGCGCTTTGGTTATTAAAAACGAGCTGCCGATGGGTCGGCTGATTGACCTGGGATTTAACTGGATATATCTGGAGCAGTATCGTACCGTGCAAGACGACATCAGTGCGATTAAGGCTGTTACCGTTAACGATGTTAATGAGCTGATAGAGCAGTTTAAGCCGGGCGATTTTACGCAGCTTTCCATAGGGCCTGCGGGTTGCGGGTAATAATTGATAATAGGGAGAGAAAGACACGGACAATCAATCAAGAAGACAGCTGCCCGAAAGACACGGGGAAATTCGCCTTCGGCGAATCCGGCTAAATCGCCGGAGTTTTCTGAAGACAATTGGTTTTGCAGCAGCTTCAACCGGAACGCTGTCGATATTGCCGGGCTGTGACGGTATAAACCAGATAACAGCAGCGGAAAGAAAACAACCGAACGTGGTTTTAGTAATGACCGACGACCAGGGTTACGGCGACCTGGGCTGTCACGGCAACCCGGTTATTCAAACGCCCAATATAGACAGGTTATATACGCAGAGCATCCGACTGACGAACTTCCACGTCGGCCCTACCTGTTCGCCCACACGTGCAGCACTGATGACGGGGCGCTACTGCAACCGAACAGGCGTATGGCACACAATTATGGGCCGGTCACTGCTGCGCAAAGACGAATTAACGGCAGCCGATGTCTTTTCAGCGGGCGGCTATCGCACAGCTATCTTCGGCAAATGGCACTTAGGCGATAACTACCCGTTCCGGCCACAGGATAGGGGATTCGGCGAAGTGATGATTCATGGCGGAGGTGGAGTCGGACAGGGCCCGGACTACTGGGGTAACGATTACTTCGATGACACTTACTTCCACAACGGCAGGCCGAAAAAATTTGAGGGCTACTGTACCGATATATGGTTTGAGGAGGCGATGAAATTCATCGAAGCCAATAAAGAGCGACCTTTCTTCTGTTACATACCAACCAATGCGCCGCACGGGCCGTACAATATCGCCGACAAATACAGCAAGCCGTACAGGGATAAGGGTGTGGAGAGCAAACAGGCCAATTTTTACGGAATGATTACGAACATCGACGAGAATATGGGTCGGCTGATACGCCGCCTTAAGCAACTGGATTTGGAAAAAAACACCATTCTGATTTTTATGACCGACAACGGGACATCGGGCGGCTACGGCGGTGGAATGCGGGGCAAGAAAGGCTCGGAATATGAAGGTGGCCATCGCGTACCGTGTTTCATCCGCCGGCCGGGCGGCGGCCTGACGGGCGGCAGCGACATTGACCGGCTCACAGCCCACATTGACCTGCTACCGACACTTATAGAGCTGTGCGGGCTGAAGAAACCCTGCGGAGTGAAGTTCGATGGTGACAGTCTTGTTCAGCTTTTGACGGGCCAGGACAGGAGCTGGCCCGACCGCACATTGATTACCGACTCTCAACGAATTGAACATCCGGAAAAGTGGCGTAAAAGCGCGGTTATGACCGAGCGCTGGCGGCTTGTAAATGGCAAAGAGCTTTATGATATAAAGGCCGACCCTGTCCAAAGGAACGACATCGCCGACGAACAACCGCAGGTCGTCGAAAAACTGCGCAAGGCTTATGAAGACTGGTGGGCCGATGTTTCACAGCGTTTCGATGAGTATTGCGAAATCATTATCGGCTCGGACAAACAGAATCCCACGCGATTGATGTCACACGATTGGCACAGTCCGAAAGTGCCGTGGAACCAGGAAGCTGTCCTCAGCGAGATGGAGGCTAACGGTTTCTGGGCGGTGGAGGTTGCCCGCGATGGGACTTATCAGTTCGAGCTGCGGCGCTGGCCGGAGGAATTGGATGCGCCCATCAATGAAGCCGTCCCCGGCGGCAAGGCCGTTACGGTCACCGAGGCCCGACTAAAAATTGCAGATGAGGATACGACTATGCCCGTTCCCAGAGATGCGCACGCCGTAACGTTCCGGCTGAAACTCAAAGCCGGCAAGACACGCCTGCAAACATGGCTTGCGGATAACCAAGGCAATTCTCGCGGTGCTTATTACGTTTATGTGAAACGCACATAATAAGTAGCTGTGTAAAAATTTATGAGCCGCCAAAACAAAGAGAGATTTTTTTACAACCAGTACATTTGTTGAGGGATTTGAGTAATATTTGTATTGCCGTCAGACTACGTAAATCTCAGAGGAGAAAGTTACGGTGAGCAAGAACAATAATGTTAAACAAAATGATACCGATGTCTTTCGTGCAGAGGATATAATACCACCGTATCACAAAGAAATTCATCAGGAACAGGATTTACAAGAAACAGAAGCCAACAAGAGAAAAGGTATGTCATCTCAAAACGAGCTGAAACAGTCTTTGAAAGATATAACTTCGCCGCTTACCGAGGAAAAGTCAAAGTATGCTAATGACTTCCCGGGCGAGCCAGCCGGTGCGGTCCCGGAGGCGAGTGAACCCCGCCCATCGGATGGGCGGGGTGAAATACCGAAGTTTGACTTAGCCGAGCAGATTATGGCCGAGCAGCGAAAAATCACGGCGATAAGAAGAAAGGCCCCCTGCAAGCCCCAGCGACTCCCGTCGCAAGACGGGGCTGCGGGCAAAAAAACCGAACCTCCAGCCCAGGGACGTGAAGCTGAGTCAATCGGCTATACTATTCAGCAGCCACCGCTGACGTTACCAGAACAGGGGCGAATTATTGCAGAGATTGTAGCAAGGGATATTAAAAAGCTGCGCCGGGGCGATACTTCAAACCTCCGAAGACCGGGTCTTCTGACACCGCTGTTCTGACCAAAACTTCGGCTCTTTTGGTGCGGGCTGCGCGACCCGAGCCTAAACTCAAAAGCACAAAGAAAAGATGAAGCACTAAATTCTAAATCCTAAACAAATTCAAATGACCAAATGTTCCAAATACAAAACAAAAAGGTTTTCACCGTAAGGCGTCCCCAGGGGAGAACATTAGGATTTAGAGATTTGAGATTGTTTAGAGTTTAGAGATTAGGATTTCGAATTTCGATACGCCTGTTAGTCCTAAGGACTCCTTACGGAGAAGCGTATGTATCCATATTCGGATTTAGAATTTAGCACGATTGAGGCTTGGTGTCATTAATAATATTTGCCCCTGAGAACGCAAGGCAAGCAGTCAAGTAAACCAGCCTCGACGAGCCAGCAGGTCGGCTTGCTAAGTATCTTATATGTACTCTACTGTTGCAGGAGGCTTGGGAGTCAAGTCGTATAGACAGCGATTGACATCTTCAATTTCACTAATGATACGCTCACATATACGCTGAAGCTTGTCCCAGGGAAGCTCGGTCGCCGTTGCGGTCCGTGCATCAGTGCTTTCAATACAACGGACAACAATAATCTGGCCAAATTCGCGTTTGTTGTCCCGGATTCCCGTTGCGCGGTCGTTCAGCAAAACAGCCATATACTGGAACGCTCCGCTATCTCTAAGCTCTTCTTCGACAATTGCCGTAGCGGCCCTTACGGTGGTCAGCCGCCGGCGTGTTACTTCGCCCACGATACGGGCCGCCAGTGCCGGGCCGGGAAATGGGATTCGCCGGGAGATTTCGACCGGCAGCTCCAGAAACTCACAGACCTCGCGAACACCATCCTTTCGCAAGGTTTTGAGCGGCTCGAGAACCGAATAGCCGTAGGCTTCTTCAGGGTCGATGCCAAGCTGAGCAAGAATATTGTGCTGACGTTTGATACCGGCTATTGTCTCTTCGATGTCGGTCAGAATGGTACCGTGGAGCAGGAACTTGGCGTCCGATTCCTTGACAAGACGGCTGAACACCTTCGCATAAAACGTATCGGTGACGGCCTGGCGTTTCTCCTCCGGGTCGGTCAGTCCTGCCAGCGCAGAAAGAAACTCCTCCTGGGCATTTACCAATTCGACAGGTATGCCCATATTCGCAAAGGTCTTGACCACCCGCTGGGGTTCGCCCTGGCGCATCAGGGCGTTGTCAACAAAGATGGCTTTGAACCGGCGCCCAAGAGCGCGATGGCCGAGCACCGTTACAAGAGAGCTGTCAACGCCCCCGCTGAGGGCGCAAATAGCCTTTGCATTCCCTACTGTTTGCTTGATTTGCGAGATTTGTTCTTCGACGAATTTCTCGCAATCCATTATAGCCTCCATATAAGCTCCTTTCTTCATGATAATAAAGCAGGTTCAAAGTCCGGAGGAGGGACTCTAACAGTTTAGCTGGGAGGCGTCAAGCATAGATTCAAATATATCCGCAGGCATCGGCTGAATTTTATAGCCAAAGGTAAGCAGTGAAGAGCATCGTGGGTTCAAAAATATCTTTTGTGTTGCGGCTTTGCTGAAATTTCTCTAATATTGTCAGCAAATAAAAAATATTTTTGGATATAATCCATGAAAGGCTTTTTGTTAGGTCTGGCCAACGGTACTTTTTGTTTTGCGTACTGTGCTCCGATATTGGTTCCGTATCTTTTGAGCGAAGGGAAAAACGTACAGCGAAACTTCATAACTATTTCGTATTTTCTAAGCGGCAGGCTCATAGGGTACCTGGCTTTCGCCATAGTCGCATGGATTACAAATCTAATCGTAATCCAGAATCTGACGAGCCGGACAACAATCCTGGGCGTTGTCTATATTGCTTTAGCCGTTTTATTAATGTTCTATGGCTTTGGGACTAAGGAACCGCACTGCGTGGCAAAGTCCACAAAAGCTCTGAAAAAGAGATTAGGTATAAGACATAAATATCTGCTACCTGTCATACTGGGTGTTCTAACCGGCCTGAATCTCTGTCCACCCTTTCTACTGGCCTTTACGACTGCGGTCGAAAAAGACAGCCTTCGGCAGTGTTTACTGTTCTTTCTGACCTTTTTTATTGGGACCTCAGTTTATTTGATACCCTTACCAACAATAGGACTATTAAGACGCTATGATATTCTGAGACCCGTTGGACGGCTGGCCGCCGGCGTCATGGGCGTCTATTATATATATTTCGGATTCATAACTTTTCAAGGAAGCATACATTGATGCTGAACAACTCGACAAATGAAAGGGGTAAAGGTAGAAGTCTAATCAAAGCATTTCTGCTTACCTTGCCAATGCTCTTTATAATGGCGCTCATGATTACGGGAGGGTCGGGACTTCCCAAAGACCCACTGCATTTGCTCCCAATGATAATTGCATACATTTTCATAAACGGAACTTTCTTCCTTATGATTCTTACAATGAAGACAGACAAGTACCGCTCACTGTTGTTTGTTACGTATGCTCTGTGCTTTGTGATAACATTCATTTCCAATCTAATAGAGGTCAGAGGCAGCATGGTTTTGACGCACGAGGACATGTCCCAAGGTCATACTCCATTTTGTCATATGGTCATCCCGATGGTGATTGTGCCGGCGGCTCTAACCAGGACGATAATTTTCCCGGGTTCGATGCTGGAGGGTTTCGCAGCGATAGGGAGTATGCTGGTTCTATGGCTGGGAGCTTCGATTACCCTGGGCAAAGGCTGGTGCAGCTGGGCGTGCTTTTACGGCGGTTTGGATGAAGGCTTCTCACGAATAGCTAAAAGGCCGATTGTTAAGAATATCAACAAGAAATGGACTTATCTTCCCTTTGCAATATTGCTGGTAATCGTTTTAACCTCAGCCGCAACTCTCGCTCCCACCTATTGTGCATGGTTATGCCCTTTTAAGGCTGTGACAGAATTTGAAGAGATATCATCCTCCAAGATACTACTACAAACCATTATTTTCTTTTCACTATTCGTTGGATTGGTGATTGTTTTGCCGATACTTACAAAACGAAGAATCCAGTGTGGGCTGTTTTGCCCCATGGGAGCATTCCAATCTTTTACGAACAAATTTAATATATTTGAGGTTCGAATCGACCCGGAAAAATGTGTGCAGTGCAATCTGTGCGTGAAAACCTGTCCCACATTTTCCATTGATGAAGAGAGCGTCAAGAAAGGTAAGCCCAAAATAACGTGCACGAAATGCGGAAAATGTGTAGATGCTTGTCCTAAGGAGGCAGCTTCATTTCATATTAAGGGCACCCCTTTGGGTGTTAATTATGAGAAAGCACGCTTGATATTCATCTATCCGGCTTTTCTTTTCCTTGCCATAATGGGAAGTGGAATGATTACAGGAGCGATTTACAGAGTGTTATTGCTCGTTACAACAGAGAGTATGTTTAAATAGGTAGAATGAGACAGGAACTTATGGTTCGTTTTAAAACATTTTTGTATTACTCATGGGCTCTGATGGGTGTTCCAATTGTATTGGCCACATTTATGGGTATGAATTTCTGGGCTAAGAAATTAGTTGCCATTACCGGTCTGGAAGTCTCCCCCAGATTTACCGGAGGTCAGGTGATAAATACGGTAAAACATGATGAGTATAAAACCCTGATACATCGCCCGGTATTTAATGGGCTTATCAGAGAAAGACGCAATGGATTTGTTCAAATAAAGTGGAAGCCAAATGAAGCCCTTCTTCCGAGGCTCATCGATGAGGAAATTGATTTCGACACAGACGGAAGAAGCGATTTTAGAATCAGACTCGATACCCAGACTAATGAGGCCGAGCTGCAGGCATTTAACGACGAAGTTGTTTCCCCGGGCGAAGTGTTAGTTTTGGGAAACGAGCGGATAATACGGATAGCACTTAAAAGAAACTCAAATTGACCGGATATTGATTCCTTATGAAAAATATTCTTACCATAATCCACCATCCTTTTCCTGCTCGCCTTAATTGGAATTTGTGTCCTTTTTCATCGTCTAAAAAACTTTGCAACAGCAGCTTAGCATCTTTATAATATGAGTCAGAACAGCTATCATCTATAATGTTTTGGTGCATATTGGTCCTGTTAATTTGTGGTTTGACGGAGGCAGTATTATGGATGTAACGGTTACCCTGACTGTTAATGGAATAGAAAGGACAATCACCACCCATCCGGCACGCCCCCTTCTCGATGTCCTCCGGGAAGAGCTGCATCTGACCGGTGCCAAGTACGGGTGCGGCGAGGGCAGGTGCGGTGCGTGCACTGTGCTGATGGACGGCAGACAAACCCTCTCCTGCGTTACACCGGTCGCTATGGCTGATAAGAAAACGATAACAACAATCGAAGGACTTGCCCGCGGTGACTCCCTTCATCCCGTTCAGCAGGCGTTCCTCGACGAGGGCGCGATTCAGTGCGGCTATTGTACGCCGGGCATGATATTAAGCACGGTGGCACTTCTTAAAAACAGCCCACAACCTACAGATGAACAGATAACGGAATGGATGAATGGTAATATATGCCGGTGTAATGGATATACAAAAATACTAAACGCTATACGCCGTGCTGCGACGCAAATCACGGAGGTGAAAATATCATGATTGAAGATACCATTGCCAAAGAAATGCTCAAACCCCATCGCTCTGAGTCTGTCGAGGAGCCGAACTCTGAGATAAAACTGAGCCGGCGCACCTTTGTGCAAATGTTAGGCACGGGGCTTCTAATAACGGTAACCCAGGGCGTCTCTCTCGGTCAGCAACGCAGCCGGAGCGGACAGTCCATAACCGTTGCCGCGCGACTTCACCTTAACGAGGATGGCACAATCACCGTCATGACCGGTAAGGTCGAGGAAGGTCAGGGTCCCCGGGCACAACTAACACAGGCAGCGGCGGAAGAGCTGCGGGTCACCGTTGACCGGATTCACCTGGTAATGGCTGATACGGCTCTCGTTCCTGATGATGGTATCACCGCCGGCAGCCGGACGACTCCTTCCACTGTGCCCGCCGTGCGCCAGGGCGCCGCAACCGCCCGCGAGCTGCTGACGCGTCTTGCAGCCGAGCAATGGAAGGTGGACAGCAGCGCATTAAACGTGCACAACGGCACTATCACGAACCGGACAACGAAAAAAACTATCACATACGCAGATTTGGCCAAATCAAAGGACGTTGCAGGGGCTTTCAAACAAACCATCCCCTCCGACGTTACTGTTACGCCGGTAAACCAATGGGAGGCACTTGGCACTTCAGTTCCCCGACCGAACAGCCGGGACATAGTAACCGGGGCACACCATTATCCTTCAGATATCGTGCGTCCCAATATGCTCTACGGAAAAATCCTGCGTCCGCCCTCTTATGGAGCTACGCTTGAATCAATAGAGCTTTCCGAAGCCAAAGCTATGAAAGACGTGGTCGTCGTCCGGGACGGTCAGTTCGTCGGATGCGCTGCGCCATCATCGTTTCGCGCGGCTGCGGCTCTGGAAGCCGTTGCAAAAACTGCATCGTGGAAAACTGTTCCCTCGACTTCGCTCGGGACAGGGCCCCATCCATCGAGCAGGGAAATCTTTTCCCATCTTAAGAAAAATGCCCGCTTGGGCGGAAGAACAACTCCCAGCACGAGGGGCTCTGTTGACAAAGCCCTTGCCGAAGCAAGCAAGGTCCTCATCGAGACCTATGAAGTGGCCTACATTCAGCATACCCCAATGGAGCCAAGGGCGGCGGTAGCAGAATGGACGGACGGAAAGCTGACTGTATGGACGGGCATTGATTGGCCCCAGCGAGCGCAACGAGACCTGGCTCAGACTTTCCAAATCCCTGCCGAGCGTGTACGAGCTATTGTGCCTGATATGGGTGGTGGATTCGGAGGCAAACATAGTGGCGAAGCGGCAGAAGAAGCAGCGCGGTTAGCTAAGGCCGCAGGGCGTCCAGTGGCCGTGCACTGGACACGGGCCGAGGAGTTTACCTGGGCCTATTTCCGGCCGGCGGCGGTAATCGAGTGCAAGGGCGGCCTGGATGCGAACGGCTCGCTTATCGCCTGGGACTTTACCAACATTAACGCCGGTGGAGCGGCAATTGATACACCATACAATATAGCAAACACGAAAATCCTGTCGGCCGGTTCCGATTCTCCTTTACGTCAGGGTGCGTACAGGTGTCTCGCTGCAACGGCCAATAACTTTGCCAGAGAGTCCTTCATGGACGAGCTTGCCGCAGCGGCAGGCACTGACCCGCTTGCCTTCAGACTTGCCCATCTCGACAACCCGCGCATACGAACCGTCCTGGAGACTGTTGCCGGACACTTCGATTGGCCTGCACGCAGAAAAAAGGTTACTCCTGAATTAGGCGTGGGACTGGCCTGCGGAACGGAAAAGAATTCCGTGGTGGCGGCCTGTGTGGAGGTGGGTATTGACCGTAAAAAAGGTGAGATAAAAGTGCATCAGGTCTGTGAAGCCTTTGAGTGCGGCCCCATCCAGAATCCAGCCAACCTGCTTTCCCAGGTACAAGGCTGCATCATTATGGGCTTAGGCGCCGCACTGAGAGAAGAGATGCAATTCGAAGACGGCAAAATCCTGAATGCCAGCTTCGCCGGGTATCTGGTACCCCGGTTCGAGGATGTCCCAAAAATCGATGTACATCTGCTCAACAAGACTGACATTCCCTCGGCCGGGGGTGGAGAAACACCCATTATTGCGATTGCCCCTGCCATTGCCAACGCTGTCTTTGCTGCTACGGGTGTGCGCATCCGTTCCATGCCTATCCGCGATGGCCGGCTCAAGCAATCCTGACGTGACACTTGCCCCCGATTGCGACTGTCGGGGGCCAGCTGTTCTGAGGAAAAAACAGAGGACAGAAGACAGAGGACAGAAGACAGAGGACAGAAGTCAGAATTCAGAATCTGTCCTCTGTCCGAGCACAAAGGAGATATAATATGAGCGGCATTTTTGGAGTAGTCTCGAAGGGGAATTGTATGGAAACCCTCTTCTACGGCACGGATTATCATTCACACCTTGGAACAGAATACGGCGGCCTGGCAATCCTCGGAGAAGATTTTTCCCGCCAGATACATGACGTAAGCCAGAGCCAGTTTAAGTCTAAATTCTACGACTCTTATAAGTATATGAACGGCAACAAAGGTATAGGTGTTATCAGCGCTTTTGATGAACAGCCTATTTATCTAAACTCAAAATTTGGGCCGTTTTGTATAGCTACGAACGGAATTGTAGAAAACACCGAAGAGCTGGTGGCAAAGCTGTTAAAAAAAGGGATATCTTTTAGCGAGGTAAGCAAGAAAATAGTCAATGCCACGGAGTTAATAGCAAAATTGATCAACCAGGGAAACGACCTGATAGATGGCATAGAGAAGATGTTTAGCGCTATAGAGGGCTCTTGCTCACTCTTGTTACTCAATAAAGCGGGAATATATGCAGCAAGGGACAGATTCGGATATACACCACTTATTATTGGCAAACGGGAAGACGCATGGGCAGTAACAAGTGAGACCAGCGCTTTTCCAAATAACGGGTTCGAGATAACGAAAAATATTGAGCCGGGAGAGATTATTCTGATAAATGAAGACGGCATTGTGCAACGAAGGCCGGGCAACCGAAACGTCAACCAGATTTGCGCATTTCTCTGGATATACACCGGCTTTCCTGCTTCAACCTATGAAGGAATAAATGTAGAGGTAGTCAGAGAAAGATGTGGACGCTACCTTGCAAAACGGGATAAGGATATTGATATTGATATGGTCTCCGGCGTTCCCGACTCCGGATTTGCCCACGGATTAGGATATGCGATGGAGTCCGGCAAACCTTTCAGACGTCCCCTTGTTAAATACTCGCCGGGATACGGTAGAAGCTATACCCCCCCTTCTCAACAGACACGCGACCTCATCGCAAAGATGAAACTCATTCCCATTAAGGAGGTAATTGAAGGTAACAGCATTGTTGTGTGTGAGGATTCTATAGTGAGGGGAACCCAGCTCAAGAACTTCGCTATAAAAAAACTCTGGGATTGCGGCGCCAGAGAGATACACATAAGACCGGCCTGCCCGCCACTGATGTTTCCGTGCAGGTTCAACTTTTCCACACGTTCCATCAACGAGCTTGCCGCCCGCAGAGCCATTCGCAGTCTCGAAGGTCACGACCTAAAGGATGTGTCGGAATATATAGACCATAATTCTAAAAAATACAAACAAATGGTGGAATGGATTGCCAAGGATTTAGGAGTCTCAACCCTTAGATATCAGACTGTGGATGATATGGTCGAGGCCATCGGGCGGCCCAAAAAGAAGCTCTGTCTTTATTGCTGGACCGGCGAATGTCCAAAACCAGCTTGTCCAAAATCAGCAATAGACATAGTGGAAGCAAAGAAGGTATCTGCAAAGAAAACACCAGAAAGGAAAGCCGCGCTCCACCCCAACCCCCGCCAGCAACAAACGGGGTCCTCATCGTTTGAATTTACCGAGCGGACTTGATGAGGAACGATGGATAAAAACCTCTTAAATCAACAACGAATAGCCTACATAAGATAATACAGGAGTGTCTGGGATTTGCCATCTCTTAATAGCTCGATTTTTATAATCGGCCGCGTTCTTGCTCTCTTGAAAATCTCGAAAGCTTGTCGCTTGCTGTTTAACGGGTGTCCGTTCACTGCGCGAATTATGTCACCGCTCTTAAGGAGAAGGTCTCTTGCTATCAATATTTTGTCCAAGCCGGTTATTCGAAGCCCTTCTATTTGACCGTTGATGTGATAGGGCTCAATAACTGCTTTTTTCAATATTGCCTCTACACATTTAGCTTGAGTTCGTATCTTGGTTAGCACTTGCATAGCTTGTGCACTCGTTACCACTGTATCATTCGTTTCTTCGATATTCCGGCCCGGAGGTGTTTCATTAGTATCGCTGCCGCCCGCCGTGTCGCTGACACATCGCGACAGGTCGGAAAACTGCTCAGTGCCAAGCCTCGTTATTGTTTTTTGCTCTTCTTTTAAACGTAACATTAGCTCATCTTCTTCGATATTTCCTGCGGCGCTACCTGCTGCCATACTGTCCAGCATGTCGAAATTGTGTGCGCAGCTTTCCGGATTTCCTAAGGAATTTGTGGAACTTGGGGGACTTGCCCCCGATTGCGACTGTCGGGGACTTGCCGGAGCGCAAAAGACATCGTCAAACAAATTTAAGTCGGACCCGTTTTCATCCGAAAGTAATAGGCCGATGCCGGCAGCATCGTTATACCAGTAGTCTCCGGCCAAAGGTTCCGGCAGATTCGGCATCTCAGACATGGCAGCACATACGCTACTAACCGCCGATGTTGGTGTAACAATTCTCTCCCTGTGCAACGCGATCATGGCTGTTCCAACAGTATAAAACAAGATAACACCAACAAGAGCCCGCTGGCTTGTGAACTGAATCCGATGCGTATGCATTTTATCACCAGCCTTTCTTCTCCTCTTCAAGACACGCGGACTTTTATAAGGTTTCCGAATACTTCTGCATACCACTGTTCGAGAATGGCTGCCCCCGTTCTTGCTTTCGCTGGCCCCCGACAGTCGCAATCGGGGGCTTGTCTAAAAGCTCGCTTCTCTTCGAGCCTCGGACACGGTCTCAGATGGCTCACGCTTCGGCTGATAGCAGCAAGCTATTTCAGGCCAGGATTAAGACGACGAATGCGGTGCTCAGGCAGCTCTATGTATATGGAGTAGAGCGCTGTTCGACAGCTTTTCTCTTTTGAAACAGAAAGAGAATGACACCCAAAGCGGCTAAACCAACAAGCCCATTCTCGCCCAGAGTGTTAAGCAACCCGGTAAGATTAGTGACGACCCCACCAAATAAAGGAACTGCACTACCAAAGAGGATTTCCACTACAACCCCAAGGGCAATTAACAACAAAGAAATTTCGATAATCTCACCAATCCATCTTTTAATTTGTTCGAAATAATGCATTGTTCAATCTCCCACATCCATAATTATAATTGTCCCGAAACGATAAAGACCTTGATAATCAGGCCAGCTTACTCTCATAGCTCTTTTAGCCATAATCTGGCTATGTAAAGTATAAGAAACCTGTAAGAGAATGCAAAACCATGGCGTTTTCTTAACTATGCGGGTATGGTTTTATAGGACACCTCTTCGGTCGAATGACCTTCTGGTAACCTCAATTTTAGAAAGCAAATTCTTAGCCAGGGAAATACCTTCCAAATCCGGAATGATATGGCTTACACTTTCTAATTTGGTCTGTCCTGCCTATGAGCGGGGGACGCTCCGTTGAACCGGCAGGGCTTTGATTTGTCCCTTGTAAATGATAGAGGGGTGCCCGTTTCCGTGCCGGTCGGGTCTCACTCTGTAAAAGCCTTCGCTATCTGATTAAGAGGTTTGTTTTCATCATTGGCGACTGTCATATTTTAGATGCACAATTGCTCTGTTGAAAAGCCACAAAAACTGTCATTCTAAACGCAGCGCAGCGGAGTGAAGAATCTCTTTATGGCTCAAGAGATGAGATTCTTCGGCCCTTCGGCTACCCCTTCGACTACGCTCAGGGCTACGGCTGATTCAGGGCAAGCTTTCTTTTGCCTCAGAATAACAGTCCACGTTTTCAACAGAGCAATGCACAATCTGAGTAGCTGCTCTGGGTTGTCCCTGCTCATTCAAACCGTGAAGTTATCAGCAGCCGTCTTCCACCGATACGGTGGAGCTACCCGCATACGCTATATCAGATTCATTTTACGAAGGTTCCTGAGGCATCGTTCGGCACATTCGAGGGGCGGATAGGCGTAACTCTCTTGTTCGACAATGTACCACTCGGTCTGGCCAACCGCTTTGCAAAGAGCAAAAAAGGCCTTCCAGCTGACGTCGCCCTCTCCGATGAGAGCTTTATTGTTCGTCTTGCTGAATTCCTTTACGTGCACGGTAATAGCCCGGCCCGGGTACCGGTAGAGGTAGGGAAGAGGGTCCGCGCCGCCGTGCATCGCATTGCCCAAATCAATCTGCATGATAACATCCTTGCGCGTATTACCGTAGAAGATGTCCCAGGGCAGCTCGCCGTCTATTGCTGTGAATTCGACACCGTGATTATGGTAGCCGACAAGCATTTCGTTCGGCTTGACTTTCTCTGCCAGCTCGTTGAAGAGCTTTGCGGTATCGAGCCAGGCCTGGCGTGAGGTTCTGTACTTTTCAGGCAACGAGGGAACGATGAGGTACTTATTGCCCAACGTTCGATTGAACTCGATGGTCCGGGGCAGATTGTCATCGAGTAACGTCTCTATGGCCGTGTGCGTGCCACAGCACACAAGACCGTTATCGTCGAGCATCTTGCGCAATTGCCCGGCGGTGCGGTCGTAGTAACCGGCGAATTCAACGCCCGTGTAGCCCATCTTTGCCACGGCGGCAATCGTGCCCGGCAGGTCTTTCTTGCAGTCTTCACGCACCGAGTAAAGCTGAAGCCCGAATGGGACTCGACGCTCGCTCCTTTTCTTTGCCAGTTCCTTTTTCTTCCGGTCCTGTGATGCTCCATTCGCATTCGAGGCCAACACTGCCGCCGCGGCGACGCTTTTTGCGATGAAGCCGCGTCTCGAAACCAATCCTATATCGTGGGATAACATTCGATTCTCCTTCTGTGCTCTTTCGACATTACAATACCGCCATTTTCTATTAGAACCTCCTCGACCCCGTTAGTCCTAAGGACTCCTTTCGGAGAAAACAACGTCTTTCTTCCAACAGGGTCAACTACGCACTGAGGTACGTTTCCTGCGAATTATAACGAATCCGATACAACAAGTCTAAAAAATCTTAACCACTCGGTCGATTTTTCTCGAGCCCTAAGCTTCCGCCTGTCATCTTTATCAGGGCGGGCGAAATGAAAAACAATCCGCCTGGGGCGGATTCGAATTTCGAGTTTGTGATACCGAAGTGTTCGCCCAAAGGCAAGGGATTTTCTCCCCTTCCCCGAATGGGACATGAAAAACAAGATTACCCGCGAAGAAAAAAAACATGAAAAGGCCCTGTCATTCAGCAGGGCCTTTCGGTTCTCAAGCCCACCTGTTTGCTTAGCTGGGGATTACGTTGGTCGCACATGGGCCTTTTTTGCCTTGTCCGATCTCGAACTCGACCTTTTGACCTTCCTCGAGTGATGCATAACCATCTGTTTTAATTTCCGAGTGGTGGACAAACAAGTCCTCACTGCCGTCATCCGGGACAATAAAACCAAATCCCTTTCTTGAACTGAACCATTTTACGGTGCCTGTGCTCACTTCTACTTCTCCTTGGCCTGTTTACAAGCCGTTTAAATAATATCTCTCTTTTTCGCTTTATTAGGGGCATAATCTTGAGAGACGAAAGAACATACCCCACAAAAACCTTACCATATTAAGCTGACAACGAAAAATCAACAAAAATAAATTAAATAATTGTGGGCATCTTGTAGGCAACTCGTGGTCCCGCGCTCTTGCTCTTATACTCCTTCGTTCTTATGCGGACACGCACGCTTGCCCTGTTGGAAGGGGTCTTCGACTTACAGGCGTGTTGAGAGCTACAAGATTCCCTCCCTCGCCTTGGGCAGAAAATATGGAACGGCCAGAACCCACAGGAAATTTCTTACCTTGCACGGGACAAATTCTTTTCGTAACATTTTTACATCTCCTTGTTTTGTATGGGTTTTTTGCGTCCAAAACCTTGCCTGGCAAGAAGGTTCCGCACATACCGTGCCAAAACAGGTAATCGCATACACAACACTCTTGCCGACACAGGGCCAATCAAGTATAATATTAGCGTACCGGCCTAAATACCGCACTTCATGGAGGGCGGCAAACGGAGAATAATTAAAATGGGTAAAACAGCTTATGCAATACAATCAAGGTTGTGTGTTCTTTTGTGTACCCTATTTGTCGTATCGCCTCTGTCCGCAAGGAACGACGAATCCCGCCCGTCGAAGACGGGACGGGATGAACCCGTTCAGAGCTGGAAAAACGAAATATTATACCCTGATGACCCATACCAAAGCTGGACATCGCCTGCCTACATCAAGTTCACTATCATTATTCGCGAAGGATTCGACCCGAACATAGTCTATTATCAGGATTCCCAACAATATACTTACCACTATGATTTTGCCGCCGAGTGTCTTGAGCCGTTTATGGGAATGAGTCTGCCGGAATACGATAGTATAACTCTCTATGAGCAACGACAGCAGGCTATTCTCGGTGCTGTCATTTTAGCTCCTTTTCAAGAGCCGCCATTTAACGAGTATGGGATACAGCTCGTGCGTTACGACCCATATAGCAAAGAACAAATCGCGGAGATGTTCAACATCGTAAGGGCTTCTGTCATAGCCGACCCCAATGTGCAGGCGTTCTACTTCCCCACATACGAACAGTTTCCGACGGCACAGCAGAACCGTGACTGGCTCGAAAGCCAGGGCGTACCTGTCGGCTCAACCGCCCAATGGGCCGAGGGAAACACGAGCTATTCCGATGGCTGGACCCTGGGCGCGCTGAAATTCTTTCCGGGCGAAAAGATTCAAACGGCTTACACGGCCGGTGACCTTCTGCCCGGGGACATTCTGTTGACCGACGCAGCGCCGTCCGAGATTCCTTCCGTCGCGGGCATTATCACGTTGATGCCTTCGACGCCGAATTCTCACGTTGCGATACTCGCTAAATCACAGGGCGTGCCGTTCGTACATCTGTTCCTTGAGCCGGATGTTGTCAGGGTGAAACAGCTTGTCGGCCGCTGCGTGTATCTGGCCGTTACGACCGAAAGCCAGGACCGGTGGTGCAAAGTCAAGCTGCTCGATGTTGAGTTACTTGACCAGCAAGACAAGTCCTCCATTCTTGCTCTTAAACAGACGCAGCAATTGACGATACAACCTATATTGCATAAAGGCCAATTAAGTGCCGACACAAATGAGCTGTACCCATCCGATATTGCCTATTTCGGCGGGAAGGCCTCGAACTTTGGAATTTTGCGGCGCAGCATACCGGAGAATAGTCCAGCGGCGATGGCGTTTTCATTTGACCTCTGGAGCGCGTTCCTTGGGCAGCCGTTATCCATTCCCTCGACTTCGCTCTCCACAGGACGCCTGTCGGCGGGGACAGGTATGGCACCTATCACTATTGCACCAGGCCAACATAAGCTCTTTTGGGCCGATGGCGACGTCGAGCAAGGCCCGAATCACACCAGCTTTAAGCTAAGCAGGTCCGGAGAGGACCTCGGGCTGTATGACATCGACGGGACTACTTTGATAGACGGCCTGAGCTTCGGGCCACAGACAAACGATGTCTCCTACGGCCGAACTATCGATGGCGCCGGCCAATGGCAGTTTCTGGATAGCCCTTCTCCAGGCACAGCCAATTCAACCCCGTTAGTCCTAAGGACTCCTTTCGGAGAAAACAACGTCTTTCTTCTAACAGGGTCAACTGATAGCAGCGACAACGGCCTGGTTATTAACGAATTCATGGCCGACAACGAAACCACGATTGAGGACCCGAATGAGCCGGGCGAATACCCAGACTGGATTGAACTCTATAACGGCACCGACAGCGCGGTTACTCTCAACGGCATGTACCTGACAGATGATTTGGGCGAGCCGACCAAGTGGCAGATACCAGTAGCTGTCAGAGGCACAACGCTTCGTGAAGAAATCTCCAGCCGACTGTCTAAGCACACCACGTATCCACCTTCAGATATGAGGGCCCTATCGACTGAACTGGCAACGATTCGAAACATGTTCAGGAACTCTTACATCACTACTTTCAGCCCGGAGCTGCAGGATGCCGTTGTTGAGGCCCTGCAAGGATTTGGATTTGACCCGAATATCAATATCCGCTTTCGAAGCTCAACGAATGTCGAAGACAGCGAACAGTTCACCGGTGCCGGCCTATATGACAGCTACAGCGGCTGCCTTGCCGACGATTTGGACGACGACAATGCGGGCCCGTGTGCGTGCGATTCATTGGATGGCAGTGAACGCGGCGTTTTCACGGCCATTCGTAAGGTCTTTGCCAGCTTTTATAATGACAACGCTTTTCTCGAAAGACTCAAATACGGCATCAATGAGGCGGATGTCGGAATGGCACTGCTGGTACATCACTCGTTCCCCGATGAGATTGAACTTGCCAACGGCGTGGCGACTCTGGAAAAAGTCCCGGGCTTAGGCTGGAATGTTAATATCTCGTGCCAACTTGGGGCCGTATCGATTACGAATCCACCCGAAGATGCGGTTCCTGAGCTGGTGAGGATAGATGCCGGATTCTGGGGCGTAATGCCGTGGGTGATTCAGAGCTCGAGCTTGGTGCCGCTGCGTCAAGGCACGGTTATGCAGTGGGAAAAGGACTACATCGATTTATATGAGCTGCTTGTCGAAGCGGCCGAGCAATATAGTCAGCTAAAGCAAAAAGACGACTTGCCCCCGACAGTCGCAATCGGTGGCTTGCTGCTTGATTTCGAATTCAAGAAGGTTGTGCCGGATGGCAAGCTAATAATAAAACAATTACGCGAAATCCCACGACCGGGAAATGCTCAGTACTCAACGCCCTTCCTGCTCGCAGAACCCAGGCAGTACTGGAGCCTGCAGGGCAGAGGCGGGAACGTATTTACAAACCACAGGCTCAAATCACGATGGGCGCTTAGCCCCAAAAATATCTGGCTCACAAAGGAAAACCTTCAGCAATGTCTATATGCCGATGTTGAAATCGAGTACGTCGCCGATGGGCGTATTCAACAGGTATCAGGAGAAATGGCAACACTACCCGACTTTGGGCATACTTACGAAGAACCGCAGACGGAGTTCGACAACTTCAGCACAGTCGATAGCTGGCGCTTCCTGCACTTGTCCAATCCGCGTACTTATAGATTACGAACAGAGCCATTATTCCAAAGGACGCTCAGTGACCCCGTTATAACTCAAGATGAACTGCGACCGGCGGTTGAAGTGGAGTACGAACAGCCGGTACTACTGGATGAATCTCAGACAACGACTGCTGATTCCGCAGCCTTATACAGACCGTGGCAACCGAGAGAGGATGAAGTAGTTGAGGAGCACTCGTTCAATGACCCAAACACGGGGGTTTCCATCACGACCCATATCTACGTACGATGGGGATTTTTCTATGACAACCCCACGTCCGTACAATTCGATACAACACGGATTGAAGGTCTGACTACCGAGCCGATTGTCCTTACAGGATTTTTCTCACAGAGTGTCGGGGGCGGAGCGCACCTTTGCCCAAAATACTTCCTTTTCGAGCCCCAATTAGAGCCCGGTATCTCGCAGCAAATACTTGATGAGCTTCGGGCCAAGAACATTCGTCTAATATACTTCGGGACGGGGGCTCGCGATTGCAGACCAACCGAATGGGAAGATACCGGTCCTGCTATACGCATATTTGGATTCAACGATGAGACTTTTATTTAAAGTGTCCGGCTGATTTGGCTCGTGACGATTCGTTGGCTGCAAGGACCGACGAATTTGAGCTTTCCGGCATACTGGTTGGAACTTAAAATCTTGATACCCTCAAAGGCTTGAATTCCGTCAAGAAAACCGTCCTCACGTTTGGTTGTACTTTTTAGACAAGAGCCTTCTGCGTATCGCAACTCCACGACTTTACCCCTGCCATTGAGCAGTTTCGCCATGTATTCACCGGCAAGCTGCCCTGCCTTGAAGTTATCCGTTGCGACGTAACTAACGTAGTCATTTCCCTGCAAGCCCCGTCCCGTCTCCGACGGGCGGGGCGAGCCTGAATATACTTTACTAATTCGACGGCAGGAGCCGAATGGTCCCAAGTTTGTATCGACGATGACCATCGTCGTTTTCATACGGCAAGGCAATAACAGGTGTGCCGTCGCGCGTTCCAACCGAGACATACAAATCGTACGTGCCGGGTTGTGTTTTAGGTGCGAAATCGTATGTCTTCAGGGCCACGGTGAAAGTTGAAGCGATTGTCTTAGCTTGTGCTTTATCTTCTTGACCAACGGCCAGGTCGCGAACGTTGAACGATTCGTCACAAAAGGCCGCGACGATTCCACCTTCTTCATCCTTTAGGGTAAATGCGATAAAGCCTCCCGGATAACAGGGCGCTACACCGGCATTGGACCAGGTGCTTGTGATTGTGAAAGGTTCGCCAATGCGAATCTCTTTGGGGAAAGCGGCCTTCTTTAGCTGAATCCGATATCCCATTCGCCGATTGATTTTCTCTATGATTTCACGGTTTTCATTTAGCAGGATTCGGGGCCACCAGTGGATTGACATATAACTGGCGTGGTATTCTTCAACGGCCTGAAGCAGAAGCGAGCCGTCACCCCAGGCGTTTTTTCGTTTGCTCGGGCCGTAGTGCTCGTGCTCCAGGATAACCGGCAGCTTTGGCCAGAACTCCTGGGCCATCTCGGCATGAAACCACGAGCGAGGTGGAGGCTGAACGCAGATGCTGTCGTCCCGTAGTGTTACGCCTTTGGACAAGGCATAATCGGTGATGGGGAAATGCCTGCCCTGCTCGCCTGGTCCGGCGAAGTCGTCGCTGATCGCTAATAGTGTCTTTTTAAAATGCTTGCAGTACAAATCCACGTGGATTTTTCGCGTCTCAAAATCAAAGGGGAGCTTCGAGCTGGCCCAGGTATGCCCTTCGCCCCAGACGCCGAACGAACCGATATCGATAAATGCGACTTTAGGATTACCATCGTATCGCTTTGCCATAGCGGCCAGAAAATTGTCGAGCTTTTTCAGAAAGACAGGGTCTTTATAATCCGGTTCCCAGAACGGGCCGTCTTCGTCCACGCCTTTGCCTACTGTGAAATTGTATCCCTTCGCGCCGGCATCGTGGACCCACCTGGGTGCTGCCCAGCGCATCCAGGATTCAGTGCTGCTGATGCGAATGGCAATCTGCTTGCCCTTATCGACCCAGCGCTGGGCGGGTGTGTCCAGCAGAGACCAGTTGAACTTGTCCTCCTGCGGTTCGAGGAACGACCAGGGCACCCGCAGATAAACACAGGATAGGCCGGGGAAATCGTCGAGCGTATCGGAGGGCTTCAGCTTCGAACCGTAGTTGGTGATGATGTTCGAATAAAAGTGCATTGTCCAGCCCATCTGCGGATTGATGAGCGCCCGACCGTTATCTGCGAGTTCGACAGTCTGCAGAGTCGATTCCTGTGCCGGTGAGGATACAGCGGCCAGAACCGTGATACCCAAAATAAAACATAGAAATCTATTTATCATACCGTCGTCCTTATGCTATTGGGGTGCTGTTCTGATACTTCTCATCATTGTTTACCCCGTTAGAAGAAAGACGTTGTTTTCTAACGGGGTTTACCTGAACCATTATAGTAACTTCTCGCTTTTTTGCACTATGCTTTTCCGTCCTGGCGATTTTCAGTTACCTTGTCCAAACAGAGTTTCCCCTCACACCTTAGCCGGAAAACATACAACGCCCGCCCCCCCTGAGAAGTCAGATGTCAGAAGTCGGAAGTCAGATGTCGGAAGTAAGATGTCAGATTATCTGTCCTCTGTCTTCTGACCTCTGTCCTCGGGCCTCTAACGGGGGGTCTCTAACGGGGCTGGCTCCAGGTGATAAATGTCAGCAAAATATGGTGGAATTGAGGAGGTGATTCAGGTATTATGATGCTCTAAAAATCCAGAGAACCCCCGCCCTTGCTTTTGCAAGAAAGCGCGGGGGTTGAATCGAAAAAATAGGAGTAAGACTATGATAAAATTAGGTATGCACGTAGATAATTGGCGGCACTTCGACGTGCCGTACGAGGTCCCTTGCCGGTTCGCTAAGGACCACGGTATGAAGTATGTGGAATTTGGTACAATCGACGGGGACTACTTCGTTGAGGCGTTGGGGTATAATCCCCACATACCGCTTCATTCCGACCCGGTGATACTCAAACGATACCTGGACTCGATGGGATTGAAGGTCTCGCAACTTGATGCGGCCTACCCGATGTCATCTCCAGAGGGTCAGTACCGCGGTATCGGCTACACCATTCGAGCTATTCAGTTCGCTAAGGCGCTTGAATGCCCATGCGTGGACACCACCGACGGCGGGCGCAAGCCGCAGGGATACACCGATGACGAAGTAATGGTTCTTATGAAGCAGTACTATCGCGTAGTGCTGGAATGGGCGCAGAGATATGATATTATCATTAATGTCGAGCCGCACGGTCCTTACACGACAAATCCAGATACTATGGAGCAAATCCTCAGCTTTTTCGACTCGCCCTATTTGAGGCTAAACTTTGATACGGGCAATGTGTTCATCGCCGGTCAAGACCCGGTGAAGTTCCTCAAGCGGTTCCGAGACAAAGTCTCGCATTGCCACATCAAGGATGTCAGCGAAGAGCTTGCGAGGGCTGTGCGGGGCGGACAGACAGGAATTGCCTCGTCTGTGGTGAGTATCGGTGAGGGGGTCAATGCCGATAATATAGCCGGGTGTATCGAGCTGCTGAAAGAAATCAACTGGGATGGTGTCCTCTCCATAGAATGTGAAGCAGCGCCCGGCAAAGTTGAGCAGAGCATCAAGTGGCTGCGTAGTAAAATCTCCAAAAAAGGGAGCAATTGAAAAGTCGCAAAAGCCATTAGCTGTTTGAAAAACGACCTATCAACGATAAAAAAGACCAAAATAGCACAAGAGAAAAGCGGATTTTTCTTGCCTTTTAGATTCCTTTCTGCTATACTGTTTTTTGTTGCGGATCTACGTATTATGGGCCGGGTCTTTTTTCAACACGGGAGGTTGCTGGTTCGGAGGTTCTTTGGGGATGGCGGTTTTATCCCGGACCAGCTTAAGGAGTAGCTATTATGAATAGCGCAATAAGTAAGGTGTGCATTGTTTTTATCTATTTAGGGTCAATTGTGCGCGTTGCGAATGCTCCCCAACAATCTTCACAAGCCCCGTCCGGTAAGACCAAGCGTGAGATGCAGCTCGAGCGACTAAGTCTTCCCGAAGATACAAGCCCACGCTTGACCGTAAGGGAGCTGCTCATCAGCGGCAATACCCTCATATCAACTGAAAAGCTGCTGGAGGGGATGCCTCTGGTATATAACGCCTCCGATAAGCCTTTGCTGAAGGCCGAAAGCCAATATCTTTATGACCTAAGAGTCATCCATGACATAATATCACAGCCAAGCCTGCCTCGAATGATTTCGACAAGGACTATTCAGGGCTTAACGCAATATATACTGTCCGTGTACGAGGAAAATCATTACGCGGGCATATATGTTTATGTGCCGGAAGCGTCGATTAAAGACGGTGTGGAGTTAGTGAATGAGCTTTTATTCATAAAAGTTCTCGAATCCCCGATTACGGAAGCCAAAATAGAATTTTACGATGCGGACCAGAACAAGGTTGAAAAGGGTTATCTTCGCCGTTCTACCATCCAGAAGTGGTCACCGCTGAAAATGGGTGAGCTGGCAAACCGCAAAGCACTTGATGATTTCGTCAATCTTCTCAATCTCAATCCCGACAGATATGTAGCTGCCATTGTTTCGAGGGGCACGGAGCCCAATACACTGAGCGTAGGGTACAATGTTTATGAAACGAATCCCTGGCATTATTTTATTCAGCTCGATAATTCCGGCACGAACGACCGGCAGTGGTCTCCAAGAATCGGCCTAATCAATACCAATCTGCTTGGCATAGATGACGGATTCACCGCTGTTTATCAGGCACCTGTAGATTCGAGCATAGACGACACTTATTCGTTGTTCGGAAGCTACGATTTTCCACTAATGGGGCCTCGACTTCGCCTTGGGCTTTACGGCGGATACAGTGAGTTCGATATAGTCCCGGAGGCCGGTCTGTTCAATTTCCTCGGCAGCGGTTCACTCTATGGCGGCGTATTGCGTTACAACGTCTTTCAGACGAACGGCTGGTTCTTTGATGTTACCGGCTCTCTAAGCCACGAAAGAAGTAAAATCACCCCTTCATTGTTCCCTGAGTTTCTCAGCAGTGACGTCAAGATGGATTTATGGGGAATCGGGATTGATATCCATCGCTCTGATGATATGTCAAGAACCTCTTTTACCTTCAACAGGGTTGAAAGTATGGGTGGTTCGGACCTTGCGGAGTTCTCGCTTGCCCGAACGGGCGCAGAACCGGACTTTAGTATCTATAACATCTTAGCCAACCACAACCGGTACCTGGACGAAAATAAAGTTCAGCAGCTAAGGGGCTCTTTCAGGTATATAAAGTCCAACGAAAGATTAGTCCCTGCAAAAATGACTACCTTCGGAGGAATGTACTCTGTTAGAGGCTATGATGAATATGAAATCGTTGCCGATGGAGGCGTACTCGCATCGGCTCAATATGAGTTTGACCTGGTGAAATATAACCAGTCTAAGCAGATTGACGAATCCAATCCCTCGACACTTCGACAAGGCTCAGTGCAGGCTTCGCTCGGGACAGGGCCGGAGGAAGCTGAATCCAAGAGATTTCAGCTCAAAAAGCTGGCCCCGTTGGCGTTTATTGACTTTGGCCGAGCAAAAATAGAAGACCCCCTCGGTAACGAAAAGGGACATGAGACACTCCTTTCGATGGGCATAGGTACGGTGTTGGAACTTGGTGATAATTTTAGTGCAGGCGTGTATTACGGTATTCCGCTCAAAGCAACAGACGACACCCAGAGAGGAAAAGGCCGACTGAACGTAAACCTTATGTTGCGATGGTAGCAACCTCGCCTGGCAGTGACAGACGAGACTAAAATTTAAGGGGGGGGCAAACGCGTAAAATTAAGATTGATGTAGGGGGGAGCAGGAGGATAGGTGATGAAAATCACAAGAAGATTGCATAAGAGATATTTTCAGAGCCTGGCGTGCATAACGACATGCTGGGTGTTTTTCAACATGTCGCTTCCAGTTGCGCAGGCCACACCGACTGCCGCAGATGTTGTGTCAGGTTCGGCCGCCGTCGTTCAAAGCGGCAACACTACCAATGTACAGATGCTCTCCAGCCGGGCTGTGCTCAACTGGGATAGTCTGGACACTTCTTATAACGAGACTCTCAATTTCCTGAAGGAAAGTAACTTTGCTGTATTGAACAGAGTCGTTAACGGAGGCCCAACGCAGTTTTACGGCTCATTGTTTGCTGAGAACGGCAGTGTATTTATTGTTAATACGCGAGGCATTGTCTTTGGCCCCACCGCCTATATTCAGGCCAATCAATTTGTCGGCTCCAGCCTGGATATAACAAACACCGACTTTATGAACGGACAATACGCATTTGCCGGCGGCGATGGCGCAGTCGTCAATCAAGGTGATATTGCCGCCCAGAGCGTTGCTCTGATAGGCAAGAAGGTCCTAAATACCGGCATGATTACAAGTCCGGAAGGATATGTTGTAATGGCTGCCGGTGACAGGTTGCTGCTTGGAAAGCCAGGCGAAAGTATCTTTGTTGAATTAGACTCCGCTGGAGTTTTAGAGCCGATGGATACTCAAATATCGGATGTGCCTGCTGATGTTACTAACGAAGGTTTAATCAACGCTGAAGGGGGGACAATAGTTCTTGCCGCCGGTGATTCCTTTTCCAGGGCTGTCGCTAATATCGGCACTCTCGCTACGGCGGCAGTCCACAGGACGCCTTGCGGCGGGAAAATAACGGTCGATGCGGCACGCATCGAAAACACGGGCACAATCAATGCAGATGCCGTCGAAGGCGATGGCGGCAGTATCAGCTTGACTGCCACTGAAGAAGTTGTGCTTGGTTCAGGCAGCCTGACCACGGCAAATGCCGGTGCCAACGGCGACGGCGGCAAAGTAATCGTGCAGTCCGAAGGTACGGCTATCCTCAGCAAAGGCTCGCTGATTGAAGCAAAAGGCGGCAGCGAGTCAGGCAACGGCGGATTTGTAGAAATCAGCGGCGACCACTTTGTTTTTGCCGGTAACGTTGATGCCTCGGCGGCAAATGGGAAATTAGGCACGTTACTGATTGATCCCGACAATATTGTTATTAAAGATGGTGATGGTACCAATAGTACGGATACTCTTTATGAAGAACAGCTTGAAACGCAACTGGCTGATATTTTTCTACAAGCAGTTGAATCCATTATTATGGAAGATTTGACTGATGATGAGCTTAATGCGGACAGCAGGAACGTTACCTTTCAAACGACAGGCACTGATAGCTTCATCTCTTTCCATGAAAGCGATACAATATCAACAACTACGGGTAATATCGTTATTGAATCTGGTGGAGGCGGTATTGATATCGGCAGCCTGGAGACCGGCAAAGAAGGCGGTAAAGATAAAGTTCCTTCGGGTAAAATTATTGTTACCACTGAGAAGAATGGAGGTGACATAACAACAAGAGACCTGCGTATTACCAGTGGATGGGGTTCTGGTGAAATTGATATTGACGCTTCCGGCAGCCTGACAATTAACGGCGATGTTTCGGTTGGCAAAAAGGGAGCTGCGATACTGAATGTTCCAAACGGGGCGGATGCTCAAGCCACAATATATTTAAGTGCCGGTGAAGACGTGGTTCTCAACGGTGACGTTGGCGCCTATTCTCATGGCAAAGAAGACCGCCTTCCGGGGGGCGTAACAACTGCTGAAATAAGGATTTTCGCCGGTACCAATGAGCCTGCAAGTGGAAATGTATTTATAAATGGTGACCTAACAGCAGAGGCAAAAGCATCAAAAAATGGGACATCTGAAGCGACTATAGAGGTAGATGCATGGGGAAATATCGTCTTTGACCTCCCAGGGGCCGCGAAACCTTTGGCTGATGCTGACAAAGCTCACGTGGAAAGCTATGAGTCAGCTAAAGAAACAGAGTGTGGAGATACTGCAGAAATCATAATCGATGCCGGAGGTAACGGCGGAGATGGAGGCGGAGATGGAGGCGGAAATGGAGGCGGAAATGAAGGCGGAGATGGAGGCGGAAATGGAGGCGAAGATGGAGGCGGAGATGGAGGCGAAGATGGAGGCGGAGATGGAGGCGGAGATGGAGGCGGAGATGGAGGCGGAAATGGAGGCGGAGATGGAGACGGTGACGGCGATGGAGACGGGGATGGTGACGGAGACAGGATACTTACGGAGGCGGCACCAATTGGTGATAATGCAGAATTAGGCATTTTGGGCTGTCCGGTTTTAATGAAGTGGGCGGCTGAGGAACTTGGAATAGACGAAAGGAAGATCCAGATTTGGGCAGAAATTGCGCTGGCCTTTGATATGGACATACAACCGTGCGACGCATGTGCAAGACTCAAGGATGCAGCTACAATTTTACAAGATACCGAAGGAACTTATATAGCTGCTCTGGTAATGACAGTAAACCAATTTGTTTCAGTGACGGCTCCACTATCCGAAGAGCAAATGGCATCAATTGCCGACGCAATAGCACGCCACAGCAATGATAACACATATTATGCCACAGCCGGACAGTGGCTTGACGCTCTCGCAGAATATATCGGAGTCCTCAGCACCGACATGGGATGGTCGTTAGACGAGGCCGCAGCATTAGTAACAGACAAGTACGTTGCACCTGCAATAGAGGGTGGCGATGCCAATCTTGCTGCATTCATTGCGATGCGCCTGGCAGGCCTCGGCAGCTAACCTGCCGAGCCGTTGGCTCGTCGCGGCTGGTGAGATAAAGTCGAAACGAAAGAGAAGCTGCGATTTCCAGCATCACTCGGTTCCGGGAGGTGGTGCCAACATTGCTAAGCGCCTGATACTCTCAAGGATTTCACGGAAAAAATCCTTATCAAGGAGTATTTTACAGGCAAACTGTAATTGTGCAATCTCGGGGGGAAATATCCCCCTGCCGCATTTCCGCACGGTCTTATCAAAAAGTCATGCCCATACACGCTCCAGAGATTTTCCTTGACGGGAAGGTGGCTAATTTGGTATAAATAAAATTGTTGAGGCCGGAACAGCGTAGTGCCTGTGCCGGGCAAAAAAGGGCTGTTCTGCACCAACCGTAGCCCTGAGCGAAAAAAACGCGCCCTGAATTAGCCGTAGCCTTGAGCGAAGTCAAAGGGGGCAGCCTAAGGGTCGAAGGGGTAGGTATGAGGTATGTGCTGATTTTGAGCCTCCGACGTGCGGAGTCTTTGTGCTTTTTTGATGGAGGAGGAGTTATTATGCAAGCAGGTTTTGATAAAAACTTTTCGCTTCATAGTAGAGTTTTTACATTTCAATTAACAATCTACGTTTAATTTTTGAACCCGCACCAATTGAACCTGAGCGGTGCCGATACAAGTCGTTCGGTCGAACAGGGCTTTCTCAAAGGGACAATTGGGGCGGGGTGAAGGAGGATTATTATGTGCAGTCCCGATAGGGACGCCTTGCGGCGGAATTTTATTCTTTTAATTCCTTATGCTTTGGTGCTGAGTCTGGTTCTGGTAAGCATAGCCGATGCTGCTGATACTAATCTTGTCGGACGGTGGAAGCTTGACGGTAATGCCACCGATAGTTCCGGTAATAACCATCCCGGCACCCTTTTTGGCAATCCGCGGTGGGTGGCTGGAAAGATAGGCGGCGCGCTGGAGCTCGACGGTGACGGCGACTATGTGGATGTCGGCAGAGTCGGAATAAGCGGAGCTGCTCCCAGAACGCTCACCGGCTGGGCGAAGGCAAGCACCACGGCCATACCAAGCTGGACAACTGTTTTCGGCTTCGCCCAGAAAGGGAGTGGTGATGGCACGTATTTCGATATAGAGGTGGACGACGGGGGCAATTATGTTATCCACGTTTACGGCTGGGAGGCTGTTATCTGTGCCGTTGATACGCAATGGCATCATCTTGCTGCTACGTATGACGGAAGCGGGGGGAGATGGTATCTGGATGGCCGGATGGTTGGTAGTGAGGCTGGAGCCATAGCGACAGTTGATGAGGTGAGAATAGGTGCCAGACTCAGCAACACGAACTATTTCCCCGGCCTTGTCGATGACGTCCGCATCTACAATAAGGCGCTGACGACAGCCGAGATAAAAAAGCTGGTGGCAGGTTCAAGGGCCTACGACCCCAGCCCGGCTGATGGCGCCCTCTATGAGGATACGTGGGTGAGCCTCGGCTGGATGCCGGGAGATACTGCGGTCTCGCACGATGTGTACTTCGGCGACAATTTTGACGATGTGAACAAGGGCGCCGGCGAGACTTTTCAAGGCAACCAGACCACAATGTATTTTGTTGCCGGTTTTCCCGGGTCTCCTTATCCGGATGGTCTTGTTCCGGGCACGACTTACTACTGGCGGATTGACGAAGTTGAGGCCGACGGCACTACGATACACAAAGGCGATATCTGGAGCTTTATGGTTCCATCCAAGGCAGCTTATAATCCCAAGCCGGCTGATGGCGCCAAATTTATAGACACCAATGTGGTGCTTATATGGACAGCAGGTTTCGATGCGAAATTACACACCGTATATTTTGGCGACAATTTTGACGATGTCAACAATGCCGCCGGGGGACTTCCACAGAGCCTTGCAACCTACACTCCCGGCCCTCTTGAATTGGATAAGACTTACTACTGGCGGGTTGACGAGTTTGACGCCGTAAACACATACAAAGGTGATGTCTGGAGCTTCAGCACTGCAGGCGCCGGTGGCGGTGTACGTGGTGACTATTACAAAGGTATGGATTTAAGGAAACTTGTGCTGACCCGAATAGACCCTCAAATCAACTTTAACTGGGGCGGCGGCGCACCGGATGAGGCGGTCGGCGCTGAGCAGTTCTCGGTCAGATGGACCGGAGAGGTCGAGTCGGTATTTACTGAGACCTACACCTTCTACACCAATAGCGACGACGGCATACGTCTATGGGTGGATGGTCAACAGCTTGTTGATAACTGGACTGACCACGGGGCCACCGAGGACAGTGGAAGAATCGGCCTCGTTGCAGGGCAGACGTACAGCATTGTAATGGAAATGTATGAAAACGGCGGTAGTGCAGTTGCAGAGCTGCGCTGGGAAAGTCCCCGCACGCCGAAACAGCTCATTCCGCAGGCCGCACTGTCACTACCTGTAAGGGCCAGCCGCTCGAAACCGTCCAACGGCGCTGTGGATGTAAAGCAGACACAGATTCTTAGCTGGTCGCCTGGAGATTATGCCGCTTCGCATCAAGTCTATTTCGGCACCGACGAAGAGGCCGTGAAAAATGCCAATACAGGCTCACCAGAGTACAAGGGCAGCCGAAACCCTGGCTCTGAGAGCTATGACCCCGGTAAACTCCAGTGGGATACCACTTACTATTGGCGTGTCGATGAGGTCAATAATGTCAATCCCGACAGTCCGTGGGCGGGCAACCTCTGGAGCTTTACGACTGCCGACTTCCTTGTCGTGGACGATTTCGAGGACTACGACACCGGCGAGAACCAGATATGGTACGCGTGGAAAGACGGGCTTGGCTATGGTACGCCGGGTACTCAGCTCTACTTTGCCGGTAACGGGACCGGCTCAGCCGTCGGCGACGACGACACTGCTTCTTATACTGAGGAGACTATCGTTCACGGAGGCTCTCAGGCGATGCCGTTCTTCTACGACAATAGCATCCTCAGGTATTCGGAGGCGGAGATGACGTTGACTTATCCGCGTGACTGGACCGAGAGAGGTGTCACCACGCTGACAATTTGGTTCAGGGGCAATTCGGATAACGCTGCTGAGCCGATGTATGTCGCTCTCAATGGCAGTGCCGTGGTCTATCATGATAATCCAAGTGCAGCACAGATAGGCACCTGGACGAAATGGAATATCGACCTGCGGGCATTTGCAGACCAGGGCGTGAACCTTGCCAATGTCAATAGGATTGCCCTCGGTCTTGGCAATAAAAAAAGTCCTGTGGCTGGCGGTTCAGGTACAATGTACTTTGACGATATTGGTCTGTATCCTCCGCCACCAGAGCCGGCACTGTAAGCCGTGTGATTGAATCGGCCCCCATTGCTTCTGACGAAAGGCATCTGCCGAAAGGCATCTGCCGAAAGACATCCTGTGGACTGCGGATTGCGAAGCAAGATATGGGGGCGTGGTCGATATATTGGAATCATATCAATTCGGGGGCCTGTATTGAGTGATTCGGTATAGGCCCCGTTTGTTTTCATAAGCATTAAGGTTGACATTCCACCCTTTTCTTCGCCCTTGCCTTGGCCAGAAAATACGGAACGTCGAGCGCTCCCATGAATGGGAATCTACGGTCGATGCTTTCTCGGTTTTGAGAAAGTCTGACCTCAATATCCTCTTTCTTCCACAAAGCCATTCTTTTCATGTTATTGCTAAGTAAATTGATATCACCAAGTTATGACGAATACTAACGTGACTCTGAAACAAAATTCACCAATTATGTAAGGGCGCAAGTCTTGAGGTTAGGATATGACGTTGAAACGAGCATCGAGCTTGAAAAAATACTTCACAGGTAAATTAAGGACTTGTGAGCTTTCAAGTGATAAAGAAGCACGGATGTGCTCGAGAATATGCTCAATTCTCTCGTTGTTAATCGCAATTATAGTGAACCAAATATTGAAATTATCATTACGGAGATAACTATGAGTTACCTCAGGGAACCGGCCTATTATCTCGGCAGCTCGCTCAACAAGGTCCGCCCCGCAGCTAACAGCAGCTAAGGTGCTGCAAAAGCCGAACTTGCGCGAATCAAGACTCGCTCCAATTCGGCGAATTATCCCCTCAGCCATCAATCTCTGAATCCTGTCCCAAAGCTGGTCGCAAGGAATTTGCAATCTACGCGATATGATTTTATAGGGCCTTTCACTCAAAGGAAAATCATTTTGAAGTGCATCGAGTATGCGGCAATCCAATTCATCCATAAAAGCACCCTTCGCCTAGATGTTAAATTCTAATATCTAAATCCTAAACAATCTCTAATCTCCAAACCCAAATGTACAAAACCCTGTTTTTTTGATTTTGAACATTCGGTCATTTGAATTTTTTAGGATTTAGAGTTTGGAGATTAGACCACCTCTTTATTTATTCAGGCATCTGGAAAAGCTCTCCAGTGCGCCGTAATTCTTCCTGTTTCTCAGTATCAAGACCGATTTCATCATCTGTCAAATAACATCCCGGGTCTGGGGCCCAGGGGTCGCCGAAATACAAATCCGCCCGCACTCGCAGACTACCACCGCAGGCCTCAAAGAATCGGCAAAGCTTGCAGCGTCCTTTAATATGTTCCCTGCGGTTCCTCAAACCGTTGAGCAAAGGCTCATTGGCATCGAGCCAAATCTCACTAAAAGACCTTTCGTGCACATCTCCTAAGTCGTAGTGTCCCCAAAACTGATTCGGATGTACCTTGCCGTTAAAATCAACGCACCCGATTCCAACACCGCTGCTGTACATTCCCCCGCCGTTCCAGACGAGCAGCTTCCAGACATCGGCTGCACGAGCAGGGTCTTCCTCAAGCAATTTCAGATACAGGTAAACACCGTCAACATGGTTGTCAACCGTCAATATATCCGTTTTCCTGCCGGCCTGTTTGAACAGTTTTGTTTTGGCTAATATTGTCTCGATTGCATCTCTGCTTTGGGCATGAGTAAGGTCATCATCTCCGATAGCCTTTCCTCTGCCGCTCGGCACAAAGTGGTAAAAACAAGCCCTTTCGATATTCTCTGTTTCGAAGAAGTCGAACAAGGCCTCTAAATCCTGAACATTCCTCTTGGTTAGAGTCAATCTGAGACCTGTTCTAACACCAGCGTCCTGACAGTTTCTTATACCCTGCACGGCTCTGTCAAACGCACCGGGTACTCCCCTGAATTTATCATTGATTGGTCCCATTCCATCAAGGCTGATACCTACATACGAAACTCCCCTTTGTTTTATTTTCTTAGCTGCATCAGCAGTTATAAGTGTCCCGTTAGTAGAAATAACCGTACGCAATCCTTGCCGGCCTGCATATTCAATAAGTTCAAACAGGTCAGGCCGCATCAACGGCTCACCCCCGGAGAACAGCACCGAAGGCACGTTGAACTGCGCAAAGTCATCCAGGAGGGCTTTTGCCTGGCTTGTTGATAATTCATTACATGCTCTGTCGGCGCCACTGTCATTATAGCAATGAACACATTTGAGATTACACGCTCTGGTGATGTTCCAGACGACAATAGGTCGTCTTTCGGATGCTTGTTTGGGTACAATTTCACCCTCGCGCTCGCCGGAGCCTTTTTTGCCGTAGCGAAGCCAATCGCCTGGCGTAACCTCGTCGCAATATAATTTGCTGATATTTATCATCTTTTACGCTCGACGTGAGTGGTTAATTGGTTATCAGGAAAGTGCCTAAAGTGAGCTAAAGTTTGAAAAAAGAATATCGAATGTTGAATCCCGCCCGTCGAAGACGGGACGGGATGAATAGCAACCTTCAAAATTCCTTGTTCGCTATTCATTATTCATTCTTTTTTACTTTAGGCACTTTACACTTTAGGCACTTCAAACTTACCTGTGGCACGAGTTAGTTCACTTATCCCACTCACAACTCACTACTCGCCACTCACCACCTCTGGTGGGATGTATGCACAAAAAGGCTCTTCGGCCATATAATTACCCGTCGCAGCGTATGCCCTGCCGCGGCATCCGCCGCACACCTCCCTGTAGCCACAGACTCCACACTTGCCTTCGAGACTGCTGCTGTTACGCATTCGCGCAAGGTCTTCGTTGTTATGCCATATCCGGGCAAGTTTTTGTTCAAGCACATTGCCGCATTTTACAGGCAAATACCCACAGGGAAAAACGTCTCCCTGATGGCCTACGAACAGCACGCCAAGCCCTGCAAGACAACCACGCGAAGCACCGCCCTGCCCGGTTCTACCTGGAACAGAACCGCCGATGTTCGCTGTCTTTTTACGGGCCTGATATAAGCCCTGCTGTCTGATAATACGTTCATAGTGAGGCCCACAGGTTACCTTCATTTGCAGCTCGCCGAGGCTATCCAGCCGGCAAATCTCAAGCATCTTTTGTTCATATTGCTCAGGTGAAAGCATATCCGTTTCAGCCAGGACCTGCCCGCAACCAACCGGAACCAGCATGAATATATGCACCGCTATTGCGCCCGCTGATTTGGCAAGCTCGTAAATATCCTCTAATTGCCCGGCATTGTGCATAGTCAATGTGATATTTATCTGAGCAGGTATTTCTTCCTCACGAAGATATTTGACACCTTGAAGCGCCCTTTCAAAAGAGCCTTCCAACTGCCGCAGCTTGTCGTGGACCTCGGCAGTCGCACCATCCAGACTCACCGCAACCCTCACGATTCCGCTATCACGTATTTGTTTGGCCACTGTTGCGTTTACCAACGTTCCGTTGGTCGCAAGGGCCGGTATAATCCCCGCTGCTTTCGCCTGACCAACCAGCTTAAACAAGTCATCACGACAGAGCGGCTCACCCCCCGAAAATACCAGGACCGGCATCATAGGCTGCTCCCTGCCTAATTCAGCTAACTGCGCTATCAAATCTTTCGCCTGTGCGGTTGATAAGTCTTTAAAAGCCGCTTCGTCGGATTCCAGACGCCGACAATGTGCGCAGGTCAGGTTGCATTTTATCGTAGTTTCCCAAAACAAAAGTCTCAGGATTTGATTTGACCCTAAAACTTCTTTCACGACCGCTTATCCTCCTGACTTTCCGGCTCGGAGGATATCTTTTCAGCCTGACGTACAATGCTATCAACCAGCCTCGCAGCTTCAGCGGCGCCATTCTCTTTAGCTATAGTGTTGACATTCTTAATTACGCAGTGCAGCAGCTTGTTGACAACACGATTGACCATTATCTCCATAGCCTCTTTGCATGAAGCTTCTGCCGCAAGGCATCCTGTGGACTGCCTTGTTCCGACAAAGAACTGCTCAAGCTCGTTTTGACTAATGCGGACGAATTGTTCCTTCATCTGACCTATCAGAGGCCCAATATCCCTGGCCCCGAACCAGTCCATAAAATCTGTAACATTTTCAAGGACGATTTCCATTCCTCGGGCTATGTCCCGCTCGCGGGCCTTGCGATTCTGCTCCACTACCTCGGCAAGGTCGTCAATACTATAAAGGTACACACCCTCCAGTTTATTTATCGAAGGTTCAAAGTTTCGCGGTACCGCAATATCGATAATAAGCAGCGTACTTCCCCGCCGGGCGTCCATTATCTTCTTGAATGGGTCTTTCCTGAAAAGATAATCCTGTACCGTCGCCGAGGCTATCACGATATTAGCACTAACAAGCTGGCTCTGAACATCTTCCCATTTGCGGACCGCAATGCCGTACTGCTCGGCCAAGCTCAGACTGCGGTCGTAAGACCTGTTGACGACCGTTATATTCCCAGCCCCAATCTGAAGAAGGTGCTGCACAATCAGCTGTCCCATCTCGCCGGCCCCGATAACAACCACTTTCGCGGATGAGATATCGGCAAAGAGCTGCCTGGCCAGCTCGACCGCAACGCCGGCGATACTAACCCGGCCGCTGGAAATTGAGGTAGTTGTATATATCTTCTTGCTGGCAGCAAAGGCACAGTGAAATAAGTGATTCAGAATCTTACCGGTGCTCCTGGCCGCACAGGCCAGCTTGTAGCTCTCCTTAACCTGCCCGATTATCTGCACCTCGCCCACCACCATGCTGTCCAGACTCGATGCGACCGTCAGCAGATGCCTGACCGCATCCTCATCGCTGTAGGAGTAAAGGAACTCAGCAAACTTCTCCAGCTTAACATTATGAAACTCCGAGATAAACTTAGCCAGGTCATCCGCATCAGCCCCCCCGGCACGTTTATCGGCACAATACAGCTCAACACGATTGCACGTCGATATCAACACAAACTCCGCCTGTCGAAACCTGTTTTTCAGCTCGCACAGTGCCCTCGTCGTCTGCACGGTGTCAAACGCCAGTTTCTCGCGAATCTCTATCGGAGCAGTCTTATGGTTGAGTCCTAAAACTACTATCTTCATATTCTGTTCTTATCTTGTCCGTTCGGTAGTTTTAATGTCGCTGAGGCCGAAGTTGTGCCCTGTACCGCAAAACACCGAGGTCCCCACTACCGCAAATAGAATCAATGCAAACGCAACAAGCGTTACGTAAGCAATCGTCTTTTCTTTTAATTTGACCGTGCGCCACAGAACCAGAATCAGCCCCAGCAGCAGCCAGACGAGGGTGATAAGAATGATTTTTGCATCTGTGAGCCAGTCATAAGCTGTCATATTGAGCGAGGCCGAGGTGGCCGCCAGCCCAATCCCACCTGCCAGCCCAAACGTCATCAATACGAAACAAGCCTTGAGGCCAAAGAGATTCATTCGCTCGAGCCTCTCGATGTTGGGTACCCTTCCAATGACCTGCAAGACTTTCTTTCGCTTGAGCTTATGCCTGCCTATAAGGCAAAGCACGGCGCTTGCTGTTGCGAGCATTGCCGCTGCCCCGCTGAGAATCATTGCAATGCCGTGGGCAATCGCCCAGGGCGTAGCGGCTGCGGCGTGGGCCTCCGAAGCCGGTTCGGCGACAGCCGCAGCCAAAATGATTAACCCAAAAATTACCCACACCATTACCGAACTGAACCACACCTGCTGGATAGCAATACTGACAAACAGGTATATTAGGCCAAATACAATGGTAAGTACAATCATTGACTCAAACAACCCCGTTAGCGGTACCGCTTTTATCACCACAGCTCTAAATATAAGCGTGACAGCTTCCAGTGTTACCGCCAGTGAGACCAGAGGCAAAAGGAAGCATTTATATTTCTCGCCGCCGGCCGGCAACTGAACAATGCCTACAATAGCTGCTGCCAGATATAACGCTATCACAAATGCAAATATGATTATTTCCGGTATTGGCAGACCTAACATTTTTGCCCCTCTTCGTTAGTATTTTGCGTATCTGATTGTGTAATATATATTGGCTGCACCTTTTTTAGCTCCTTTTCGGTAACCAGTATTCGGTAGTTTGAAATCCCGGATGCCTGGCTCATTCGTCGAACCGTCTTCTGAACATCTTCGTCGCTTTTCCCGTGGACCATCGTATAGACATTATAAGGCCAGTTTTTACCAGTATAGCGTTCATAGGCGTGACTAACCTCCCTAAACCTGGCAAATACCTCGCCCACTTCCTTGGTCCGTTCGGGTTCCACCCGCCAGACCACCATTGCTCCAGCGCCCAGGCCCACTTTGAAATGATTCACTATTGCCCCTATTCGTCGAAGCTTACCCTGCTTTTTCCAGTCTTTCAATACTGCCAGCAACTGCCCTGTTTCCATACCGAGCTGTTGGGCCATATCGTTAAATGGACTTTGACTTTTCGGCAATCCTTCTTGAAGAACAGCCAGAATCTTCTGCTCAATATCGGAAATACAGTTTTTCATTGATTGTTTAACAGATATAACATACTCGATGGGTACATTGAGTCATAATATAATATCAATTCCTTCCCAGAAACGGGAAAACCGCCCAAGATGATTTATATTATAATGAATTTGATTCACAATTGAAAGTTAGTTTTTCACAGTCCTCTCAATTCTCCGATTTGGCCTTTGTTTTGTATAGACAAGAAATTCCGGAAATGCTTGAATCTGCGCCGGTTTTCGTGTAAAAATCTCAAAAACCGTCAAATAATGATTTTGGAAGCCGAAAAATGAGACCTCTCAAGATTGCAAGCCGCGCCAGTAAGCTGGCTCTGATACAATCAAACCATATCTGCAGCTTGCTTAAAAATCTCAGCGGCGGCATTGAAATATCCATAGTGAAAGTACCGACAAAAGGTGACCGCGACAAATCAGACTTTCTATATAAATCCGATTCCATCGGCCTTTTCACTTCTGAAGTTGAGAATGCGCTGCTCGACGGCAGGGCTGACATCGCCGTTCATAGTCTTAAAGACCTGCCCACGGCCTGTACGGAAGGGCTGGTAGTTGCCGCAGTACCCAAAAGGGACTCTGTTGCCGATGCGTTGATAGCCTCAGGTCAAGTAGCCTCCATTTCTGCTCTGCCGGCCGGGGCAACCGTGGGGACATCGAGCCTGCGACGCATTGCGCAGTTGCGCCGGCTTAGAGATGACCTAAAATGTGTTCCTTTGCGGGGAAACATTGAAACGAGGGTTTCAAAGGTTGCCTCTGGGAATATTGATGCGGCCATTGTCGCCTGCGCAGGTTTGAACCGGCTTGGTCTGGCTGATAAAATCTCTGCAATTCTGCCGCCCCGGGATTTCCTGCCCGCCCCGGCACAGGGGGCATTGGCTGTCCAGATTCGCACAACCGATAGTGAGCTTGCCGACCTTGTCTCACAGCTGAATGATGAACATTCTCGAATTGCAGTCGAGGCCGAACGATGCATACTTACATCTATGCATGGCGGATGCAGCATACCTCTGGGGGTGTATTCACAAATCTGCGGCGATTTTATAACCATCGAAGCGATGTTCTCTGATATGGAAGGCAAGAAATATATCAAGCGTTCAAAAACCGGCTGCATCAACGAGGCCAAATCCTGCGCCAGGGAGCTCGCACAAGAACTGCTGGCCGCTGGTGGGCAGGAAATTCTTGAACAAATCAGAAAAAGCCGGAATGAATCTCCCTGCAGCAAGCTGCAGGGTATCTAAAACTTCAATAAGGAATATATATGTTCTTCACCCTGTGGCAAGCCACAGGGAATTATCAAGTTAAACATGAAAGAGTTCAAAATAGAGACATATCAAAATCTTGTCAAACAGAGCGACGGCGTTAGTGTGGAGAATCTATTTATAGTTCTGGGCAAGGTTCAAGACGCATTCGGGTATGTACCGAGAGAAGTAGTCCGCGACCTTGCGACAAGAACCGGTTTTCCCGAGACGCGAATTTATGGTGCGCTGACATCTTATAGAGACTTTAAGGTTCGGCCGGAGAGGGATTGTTGAGGTGAAAGAGCGAAAAGTTTTAACCCGGCGAGTGGGCAAGTACAATCCATTGGACCTGAAAGCATACGAGGCTCTGGGAGGTTTACAAGGTCTTAAGCAGGCCTTGGCTATGGGGCCTGAGCTGGTAATTGAGGAAATAGAACGGTCCGGGCTCACCGGCCGAGGTGGTGCAGGATTCCATACGGCGTTGAAGTGGGCATTTGCCGCCCATCAAAAGCCAAAGACAAAATATTTTATTTGTAATGCTGAAGAAGGTGAGCTGGGGACATTTAAAGACAAGGTCCTGCTGGACGGCGACCCGTGGGCGGTGCTCGAAGGAATTTTAATTGGAGCCTGGGCGATTGGGGCCGAACAAGCCTATATCTACATAAGAGGCAAGTATGACAAAACTTACAGCTTGTGGGAAAAAATATCTGTTGAGGCGAAAAAAGCCGGACTTTTAGGAAAGTGAATTTTGGGTTCGACGTTCAGTTGACCTACATGTGGTCAAGGGTAGAGGGTTGTATATAACCGGCGAAGAGCTTGCGCTTATTTCGTCCCTTGAGGTCCATCGGGCTATGAGCCGGCCGAAACCACGCTACCCAAGCGAACAAGGTCTTTTTGGAAAACCTACAGTGGTAAACAATGTTGAAACGCTTGCAAACATCCCTGTGATTCTGACAAATAAAGCAGAAGAATATCAGAAGCTGGGTGTCAGGGAAGAGACGGGGACGAGACTCTTTTCGCTATCAGGAGATGTGAAGCACGCGGGTGTATATGAGCTTGAAATCGGTTCGGGAACATTGGAAGAGCTGATTAACGAATTTGGGGGAGGAACACTAAACGGTTGGCCTATAAAGGCGGTGCAGCCCGGGGGCGGAACCAGTGCGTTTCTTGGCCGGGCCTATCTGGGATGCAAGCTAACGGCCAAAGCTATTCGCCAAGCCGGCAGCGAAATGGGGACAGCAGGAGTGATTGTTTACGAAGAAGGCAAAACTGCGGTTGATATTGTAAGAGGATTGCTGGAATTCTACGCAGACGAATCCTGTGGGCGCTGCGCGCCATGCCGAATTGGCGTCGTTAGATGTAAGGAAATTGTGGAGAGGCTGTCCGAGGGCAAGGGCGTTACCGGGGATTTAGAGCGATTGCGCGAAATCTGTAAAGCATGTATAGCCGCTTCCACATGTGGAATGGGGCAGGCATTTCCACTTCCGGTGCTCTCGGCGTTAGAGCTTTTCCCGGAGGATTTCGAGGCAGTCATTGACAAAGTATCGGCATAAAAAATCGGGACCCATTTTACAAAGCCCGGTAAAAGTGGAATCCTCCGCTTGGAAGGCGGTACAGGAATGAAAGAGGTTTGTCTCGAGATCAACGGTAAGAAAGTTGAGGTCGAAGAAGGAACAACAATTCTTGAAGCTGCCCAAGGCGTTGGGGTTGATATTCCACACCTATGTTACAATCCACGGGTTAGTCCCACCGGAGCCTGCCGGTTATGTGTAGTGCAAATAGAGGGTTCTGCCGGTCTGACGATATCCTGCAACACACAGGTCGCCGAAGGGATGAAGGTACACACCGAGAATGAGGAAATCGCTGCAATACGAAAAACGATTATAGAGCTGATTTTGTCGGAGCATCGAATAGCGTGTACAACCTGTGATATAGACGGAGCGTGCAAGCTTCAAGACTACGCATACCGGTACCAGGCGGATGAAGAACGATTCGGCCCGGCAAAACGCAAAGGCGGCAGGCCTAACTACGCTACGAACAGCGAGGCGATACTTTATGACCGGGACAAATGTATCTTATGCGGATTATGTGTGGACTATTGTGAAGAGGTTCAGAGGGCCGAGGCGATAACATTTGCCGGCCGGCTTGGGCGGATGGAGGTAAGCACGGCGTTTGGAATAGACCTTCACAAAAGTTCGTGTGTTTTGTGTGGAGGGTGTGTTGAGATTTGCCCTGCTGGAGCAATGTTGAACCGCGCAGCTATAAGCAAAGGGCGGGCAAAGGATTTAACCAGAACACGGACAGTGTGTGGGTATTGCGGCGTGGGCTGCCAGATTGACCTTAACGTAAATCCAAAGACAAACAAAATCGTCCGCGTAACCAGCGAATCCGGTTGTATTCCAAACAATGGCAATTTGTGTGTCAAGGGCAGATTCGCTGTGGACTTCGTAGCAAGCGAGAAAAGGCTTACCTGCCCACTTATAAAACGAAACGGCCGATTCAAAAAAGCAACATGGGACCAAGCATCAAATTTTATCGCTGAACGCTTGACCAAAATAAAAACGCATAACGGCCCCGACAGTATCGCCGGGCTTTCATCCGCCAAGTGCACCAATGAGGACAACTACATCTTTCAGAAGCTCATTCGTGCAGCGATTGGCACTAATAATGTTGACCATTGCGCCAGACTCTGTCACGCCCCGACCGTGGCCGGACTTGCAAGGGCATTCGGCAGCGGTGCTATGACCAACTCCATCGATGAGCTCAAAAACGCCGCCTGCATATTTGTCATCGGCTCGAACACCTCCGAGGCCCATCCGGTGATTGCTCTGGACATAAAAGAGGCCGTCATCAAGAACGACGCCAAGCTGATAGTGGCGGACCCGCGTCAAATCGACCTCGTCCGATTCGCCGAGCTGCACCTGCCTCAAAAACCCGGCACAGACGTCGCTCTCATAAACGCCCTGATGAATGTAATAATAAATGAGAATCTGCTCGATACCGGCTTCATAAACGAACGCACCGAGGGCTTTGACGAGTTAGCTGAGGCCCTGAAGGATTTCACCCCGGAAACAGCAGAACAAATCACGACAGTTCCCGCCGAAAAAATCCGAAAGGCCGCAAGGATATATGCCGGTGCCTCAACGGCCAGTATCGTTTACAGCATGGGCATCACTCAGCACACTACCGGCACCGACAACGTGCTCTCGCTCGCCAATCTCTCGATGCTCACCGGCAACGTCGGCAAAGAATCGACCGGCGTAAATCCGCTCCGAGGCCAAAACAACGTCCAGGGCGCCTGTGACCTCGGCGCTTTGCCCGACGTCTATCCCGGCTATCAATCTGTCGAGGACCCTAAAATCCAGGCCAAGTTTGAAAAAGCCTGGTCAAAAAAGCTTTCTCCGAACAAGGGGCTCACTGTCATAGAGATATTTCACGCCGTCGAGAAAGGCGACATAAAGGCAATCTACATAATGGGCGAGAATCCCGCACTTTCCGACCCAAATCTCAACAGAACACGTAAGGCTCTGGAAATGGTCGATTTTCTGGTCGTGCAGGATATCTTCCTCTCGGAGACGGCCCAATACGCCGACGTGGTTCTGCCCTCGGTCTGCTTCGCCGAAAAGGACGGCACATTCACAAACACTGAACGCCGCGTCCAGCGCGTCCGCGCTGCCGTCACCCCGCCCGGCCAGGCCCGCAGCGACTGGGAAATACTCTGCGACATCTCGACCAAACTCGGTTATCCCATGAGTTACGACTCCGCCGGACAGATTATGGACGAAATCGCCTCAGCTACACCTATCTATGGCGGCATATCCTTCGACCGGATTGATTTGGTCGGCTTACAATGGCCCTGTCCGGATAAGGACCACCCGGGCACAAAGTATCTACACAAAGGCCGCTTTACCAGAGGAAAGGGCAAATTCCACACCGTCCCCTTCAAGGCCCCGGCCGAGTCTCCCGATGCCAAATTCCCTTTTGTGCTCTCGACCGGCAGGCAATTATATCAATTCCACACCGGTACTATGACCAGAAAATCAGCCGCTATAAACCAGGTTTCACCCACAGGCTACGTCGAAATACACATCGAAGATGCCGGCAAACTCGGCATTGCCGACGGAGACAGTGTCGAAGTAATCACCCGCCGCGGCAAGGTATCCACGCCGGCAAAAGTCACCCGAAGTATTGAAAGGGGCTGGCTGTTTATGCCCTTCCATTTCTGGGAAGGTCCCGCCAATATGCTCACTATTGACGCTCTGGACCCTCTGGCCAAGATACCGGAATACAAAGTCTGCGCCGCGATAATACAAAAAGCACGGTCGGCAAGTCAGGTTAGCCGCGAGCAAAAAAATAAAGAATAGACCCCTCGACCGATATTTGGCTGAAAAACCAGAGTCTATCCTGCGAAACCGGTCAAAAAAACCCCACATAATCACATTTCGCTTGACTTATTTTTTCTTATACGTAAGAATTCTTTGGAAGCAGGAGTGAAATATGTTCAGGATTATCGGCCTAATAATGCGGCCTGTGCCGAATGGAGTCGCTTTCCAGAGGATGACTGTCGTCATAAACAAGCTAAGTAATAAATGCGGGGAGTTTTTCCAGACTCGGTACAAGCACTTTTTTACATCATAAGGATGCTTAGAGTGTTTTTTCAAGGAAGGCAAGATAACGAGCAGAAAACACACAACTGAAAAAATCGGGGCAATCATCCACCAAATACCATCCGTCAGCAAGAATGTCCGCGCTGCAAGACTGCCATATATCTAAGAAGGTGTATGAGAACAAAAGAGCGGTAATATACCGAGGAATGAGGGAAGATGATAAGCTGCCGGTTCTTGTGAAGCTTCTCAAACCGGAGCACCCCACACATGAAGAATTTCTTTCAAAGGGTCTTATTGCAACCCACGGGGACGGAGTCTGAGGAAATTGTAATTGGCTAATGACTGCTGACAACATACAAACTTTACAAAAAGACAATTTCGATTACAAGGAAATCACAATTTGATTTAACTGTTCATGCCTATCTCAACACCCATCATCCGGGTTTTCGTCCTTCTGGACCTTGGCTTAATTCTTACAAGAAATCTGCGTTGTCGAAAAGTACCCATGCGTTACACGAATTGATTGGAATATTGTGGTTTTCAATCCGGTATTTATCTAAAAGCGACAAGCATATTCTCAACAAGACAGTAATAAAGTCCGCTTTATAATGTGTGGCATTGTCGGAACAGCATCTCGAAATTTAAAAAACAACGCTAAGCTCCTGTCAATTATGCGGGACACTATGCGTCATTGAGGACCGGATGATGCCGGCCTCTGGTTTGAACCTAAAGGCCGTGTCGGGCTGGCCCATCGGCGACTGTCAATCATCGACCTCTCCCAAGCAGGCCACCAGCCAAATACGGATATCAACGAACAATTCTGCATAGTTTTCAATGGCGAGATATATAATTACCGCCGATTGCGTGAGGAATTAATATCAATGGGCCTCCGCTTCCGAACAAACAGTGATACTGAGATAATCCTGCAGGCCTATCAAGCCTGGGGCGAAAACTGCCTCGAAAGGCTCAATGGAATGTTCGCTTCCGCGCTATATGACAAATCAAAAAAGCGATTATTTATTGCAAGAGACCGGGCCGGCCAAAAACCCCTGTTTTACTACCACTCGAATGGCAAGCTCACGTTTGCCTCGGAGCTGAAGGCAATGATGGCGGACCCAACTTTTCCACGAGAGCTCGATATTGAAGCACTCAACTTTTACCTCGCTTACGGCTATATCCCCGGAAAAATGTGCATTCTAAAGGGAATTCATAAGCTCCCTCCCGGTTATATGATGACTTATGATGTAGAGACGGACCACCTGATGGTTCGGCAATACTGGCGATTGCCCACATACACCCAAACGAATAACACCGATATAGGTGAATTAGTCAGCCAGTTTCAAGAGCTGCTCAGAGATTCGGTCCGCTTATGTTTGATTGCGGACGTGCCGGTGGGAATTCTACTAAGCGGAGGGATTGATTCCAGCCTGGTGACCGCGATGGCCGCTGAAGTGGCTTCCAAACCCGTTAAGACGTTCACTATTTCCTTCCCGGGACATGACAAATACGATGAAAGTCCTTATGCTCGCCTCGTGGCTTCACATTTCGGAACAGACCATACTGAATTGGAAGCGGAACCGACTTCGATTGACGTGCTCTCGGATTTAGCAAAGCAGTATGACGAGCCCATTGCCGATTCCTCGATGGTGCCGACATACCTTATATCGCGACTGATTCGCCAGCACGCCACAATTGCACTGGGGGGAGACGGCGGTGACGAGCTCTTTGGCGGTTACCCCCATCACTGTTGGGTGCAGCAGCAAAAATGCCTAAGATATTTTGCTCCGCATCCATTGCGACCTCTAATGTTCAGAGCGGCCGGCAAACTCCTTCCGCCGGGTCTCAAAGGAAGAAACTATATCCTCGGATGCTTATCTGAGCTTCCCTATAACATCGCTCAGGTCAATATATACTTTGACGCCGGGATGCGCCGGCGGTTATTGGCCCCTGTCTGGTCAGAAGCAAACTTGGGCCGGATGTCTCCCGAATTCTACAAAGCCGCCCTTTGTGATTCAACCGGCACGCCTTTACAAATGGCAACTTCCGTTGATTTCTTGACGTTCCTGCCGGAAGACATCCTTGTGAAGGTGGACCGGGCCAGTATGCTGACTTCACTTGAGGTTCGCTCGCCCTATCTGGACCATAGAATTATTGAATTTGCCTTTCGAGCGGTGCCGGATAACTTCAGAGCGGGACTGCGCGAACGCAAAATTCTCCCCCGCCGTTTAGCAAAAAACCTATTACCCAAACAATTAGACCTGAAACGCAAACAGGGTTTTACCATGCCTTTGCACCAATGGCTCAAGGGAAACTGGGGTGCTTATTTCGAGCAGGTGCTGCGAGAGGCCGACAGCAATTTGTTTGACCGGACCGTCATTCGCCGATTGTTCGACTATCAGCGCCGTGGCTTTTTGAATTCCCAGCGATTGTTTACACTGGTAATCTTTGAATTGTGGCGAAGAAACTATGAAATTCGATATAGTTGAAAATTTGTAGGGTGGGCTTTTAGCCCACCAAAAGATTCTGCTTGTCAGAGGAATGGTGGGGCAAGCCCCACCCTACTATGAAATTCGATATAGTTGAAAGCTAAAAAATCAAGAAAATCTGTTCAGGCTTTTAATGACCAAAATGATTACGCTTCGGGAAACGGATAGACTATGAGCAGAGTGCTTGTTTTGGGAGCCGGGGGTATGTTAGGGCATAAGTTGTGTCAGTGCCTCTCAGAACATGAGATTGTCGGCACCGTTCAAAAAGACGCAGGATTTTATGGTAAGTATCCCCAAATCTTCGGAAATGTAACGCTGATTGGCGGCGTGGATGTGCTCGATAACGAGAAATTGGAAAAGACAATTCGGAATGTGGCTCCTGATGTCATTATCAATTGTATTGGAATTGTCAAGCAGCTGAAGGAGGCGAACAACGCATTTTTATCGGTTGCTATTAACTCATATCTGCCTCACAAGCTGGCGAAACTTTGTGCCGGGATTGGTTCAAGATTGATTTCAATCAGCACCGATTGTGTCTTTGACGGCACCCGCGGCGGTTACTGTGAAAACGATTTTTCTGATGCCCGTGACATTTATGGAAAGTCCAAATTCCTGGGCGAGACAACTCTTGAAGAAACGGCGGCCGTAACGCTGCGAACCTCCTTCATTGGCCGAGAGTTAACCATACCCACCCACGGATTGCTCGAATGGCTCTTGGCTCAGCGGGGTAAGACGGTCAGGGGATTTGCAAAGGCGATTTTTTCCGGTTTTACCACCATCGAAATAGCAAAAATTATGGCAATAATTATAAAGGACCACCCGAATATCCGTGGTGTGTATCAGGTTGCAAGCAAGCCTATAACCAAGTATAATCTGCTGTGTTTGGTAAAGGAAACCTTTGGATTAGATGTGGATATCACTCGGGACGAGGATTTTTGCTGTAACCGCAGCTTAAAAATGGATAGATTTGTGCAGACAACCGGTTATATCGCACCGAGCTGGGAAGAGATGGTCCGTCAGATGTATAAAGACCCAACAGATTATGACAGTATGAGAAAGCACGATTTGAAAAGGAGCATTAAATGATTTTTGAAGATAAAAGTATTCTGGTGATTGGGGGGACGGGTTCCCTTGGTAAAGTCCTGGTGCGCAGAATTCTCGCGGACGAGCTGGGCAAACCCGGCAAAGTTATCGTTATGTCGAGGGATGAAGCAAAGCAGCAGGCAATGCGGGTCTCATATATGCACAGGAAAGTGACGACCGATGAAGTCATCTATAACAATTTTAGACAGCTACTTGAGTTTCGTATTGGAAATGTACGCGATTACGCGGATGTCTGCTCTGCGGTTAAAGATGCAGACATTATTATTAACGCAGCAGCGCTCAAGCAGGTGCCCCTTTGTGAGTACTTTCCGGAACAGGCGCTTCGGACAAACTGCCTGGGGCCGGTGAATATTGTTCGCGCAATACGAGAAAACGACTATCCCGTAGAAACAGTAGTCGGAATCAGCACGGATAAGGCCTGCAAGCCCGTTAACGTTATGGGCATGAGCAAGGCGATTCAGGAGAGAATCTTCATATCAGCCAACGTTTTGAACCCCAAGACAAGATTCAACTGTGTTCGGTATGGAAATGTCCTGGCATCAAGAGGTTCGGTGATTCCACTTTTTCACGAGCAGATAAAAGCGGGAGGGCCTGTCACAGTAACAGATGAGAGTATGACAAGATTTCTTCTCAGTATCGACCAGGCAGTTGATACCATCTTTGCAGTGATTTCAGAGGGTAATGCAGGGGAAATCTACATCCCTATAGCAGACTCGGCCACGGTTGAAAATATTGCTAAGGCCCTTATAGGTGCACAGCATATCGAAATTAAGACTATTGGAATCAGACCGGGCGAGAAAATGCACGAGATTCTTGTCAGTGAGGAAGAATGCCATCATGTCATAAAACGTGGAGATTACTATGTAATTTTACCTATGCTCCCTGAGCTGAGAACCGTAAACGAAGAAGCACCAAATGCCTTGGACAGCGAGTTCAGCAGCGCAGATAACGTTCTTGATTTGGATGGCACGATTGAGCTTATGGCTAAACACGACCTGATTGTGCCCACAGCGGTACTGGCTGAGGCAGAAGAGTTATTGAGATGAGTAAAAACGCCCGGCCATCAAAGAAAATGAAAGTTATGACTATCGTCGGCACCAGGCCTGAGGTCATAAAGCTCAGCAGGATTATCGCCGAGCTGCAATGCCATGTTCGGCACATCTTGGTGCATACCGGCCAAAACCATGATTATGAGCTCAATCAAATTTTCTTCGAACAGCTCAAAATAAAAAAACCGGATTATTTTCTTGGAGCCGCAGGTAGCACGACGGCTGAAACTATTGGCAATGTAATAGCAAAATCGGATGCCGTGATGGAAAAGGAAAAACCTCATGCCTTGCTGCTGTTGGGCGATACCAATAGCTGTCTTTCTGCTATATCGGCCAAAAGAAGAAAAATACCAATTTTTCATCTGGAGGCTGGTAACCGATGCTTCGATGAAAGGGTGCCGGAAGAGATCAACCGCAAAATCGTTGACCACACCAGCGACATCAACCTGCCATATACCGAACATGCTCGAAGGTATCTGCTCGCCGAAGGGATTCGGCCCGAAACAATTATAAAAACCGGCTCTCCGATGAAGGAAGTCCTGGATTATTACAAAGCCGACATCGAAGCATCGGACATACTGAAGCAGCTTAAGCTGAAACCCGCCAAATATTTTGTCGTCAGCGCTCATCGCGAGGAAACCGTCGATTCGGATACCAATTTTCGAGACCTGCTGCACTCTCTCAATACAATTGCCCGGACTTATGATATGCCGGTAATTGTTTCCACGCACCCGAGAACACGCAAACGCCTCGAATCACCGCAAACCTCTTGCGAGCTGGACGAGCGAATACGCTTTCTTAAGCCCTGGGGGTTTCTGGATTATGTTTGCCTTCAAATCAATGCCTTTTGTGTCGTCAGCGACAGCGGTACAATAACTGAGGAATCTTCCATAATGAATTTCCCCGCTGTGACTATCCGCCAGGCGCATGAACGCCCGGAGGGAATGGACGAGGGAACCGTTATTATGTGTGGGCTTAAGAGCGAGCGCGTTTTGCAGTCCATTGAAGTCGTAACAAAACAGTTCGACCATAATGCACGAGCCTTTCGGCTGGTGAGTGACTACGAAAGCGAAAACGTCTCGAAAAAAGTTGTTCGCATTATTATCAGTTACACTGATTATGTCAATCGAACCGTCTGGCATAAGCACGAGTAGCTGAGCTGCACGAATACAGATTGCTGTCTATGAGGATATTAATCGTTGCTGACTGTTACCTTCCCTGCAAGAAATCCATCCCAAAGATGGTTCACGATTTGGCCGTGGAATTTCACAATCAGGGGCACGATGTGATTATTACGGCTCCTGATGATGCCTTGACTGCGCTCAGCCAGGTTACTGTAGAGCAAGGTCTGACAGTTCTAAGGATTCGAACCCGCCCAATCAAAGGGGCCGAAAGGATAACCAGAGCTATAAACGAAATAAGATTGTCATCGATTATTTGGAAAGCAGGCAAAGATTTCTTTAAATCAAATCCGTGTGACTTTATTATATTGTTCGCTCCAAGTATCTTCTTTGCATCTCTGATTAAAAAACTCAAAAAGATGTGGAACTGCAAGGCCTACCTGATTCAGCGTGATATCTTTCCTCAATGGGCTCTCGACACGGGCGAAATTAAGGATGGGCTGATATACCGGCTTTTTCGGCTAAAGGAGCGACAGCATTACGCAGCAGCCGACATTATCGCAGTCCAGTCACCGGAAAATCTGAAATATTTCTCAGAACAGGGGCTCGCAGACAAGTACAATTTGGAGGTCCTGTATAACTGGACAACGGTTAACGAAAAAAGCATCATCCGACGAAACGACCGACAGATGCTGGGCCTGCAGGACAAGGTGGTTTTTTTCTACGGCGGAAATATCGGTGTTGCTCAGGATATGGATAATATCGTTCGCCTGGCTGAAAATATGCGTGAACACTCCAACGTACATTTCCTTCTTGTAGGCGATGGCAGTGAAGTGCCGCGTCTGAAAGCAATAATTAAAGAAAAACGAATGAGCAATATCACAATCCATCCAGCCTTAGCACAGGAGGAGTATCTCGGTATGCTCTCGCAGTTTGACATAGGTTTGATTTCTTTGGACCGCAAGTTGAAGACCCATAATTTTCCGGGCAAGATGCTCGGGTATATGTACTTTTCTATGCCGATATTGGCATGCATTAATCCCGGCAACGACTTGAAACAAATCATAGAAGAATCAAATGCCGGTTTCATCTGTTTGGCCGGAGAGCACAATGTATTTTGTGCCTATGCTGAGCGGCTGGCCGCGGATGCCGACCTTCGACGGAAAATGGGCAATAATGCCCGGACCGTGCTGGAAAAGACCTTTTGCGTTAGCCGGGCCGTTTCGCAAATACTCTCACACGAGGACCTCTACCGAAATAACTCCCAGAATAACTCGTAGTGCCCTGTTTATTAGCGGCAAAAGTCCTATTGTTCTGTCAAGGCTCAAATGATGGTTTGTCATTCCCGCGCAAGCGGGAATCCAGACTTACTGATGGTACTGGATTCCGCATCAAGTGCGGAATGACATCCCTCAAAGCACGCTTGACAAAGCACTACCCTATTTGCTGCCGATTATCTCCGTACCTCTGATAACGATGTCTGAGAAGAAACATTTGCCCTGGTATTCGTGAGAAGACCCGATGAAAGTGCATTGAGTAAGTTTCAACATCCGGGCAGTGAACACATGCCGAACAGGTCCTTGTGTTGTTTTCGTGCATCAGAGAAGCAGCACAAAGACACGCCTGAAATGTGTTGCTTCTCCATAGCCCGGCAAGACGCTGTTGATTAACGTTTCCCAGCGGCTCCTTACAATGGACGCAAATTAGATAATCTCCGTTACTTTCTAAGTAGGCACTGTAGAAACCCGCATAACATGGCAAAAGACGATTTCGAGGTTTGTATGCTTCACCTGTTCGAAAATAATGCCGGCTGTATTTTAGAGAGGCAACGGCGTTCGGCGATAGGGACGGTTCTTGTGATATTTGTCCGATTTTTTCCCGGACGCTGCGCATCTCGTGGGCGGTTAATCCTTTCGGCTGGAGCTCGTCAAATCCAATACTTATCGGCCGGGCTGCAAAAAAAACGTCCCATTTATGACTCAATCGAAATACAGATTCCAGCTCCTCCAGGTTCTCCTTAGTAACAACATAGTTAATCTGGAGCTTTTGCTTTGCCCGTGGCAAAGTAAGTAAACGTTTAATATTTTCAAGAATATCGGGCAGTTCGCCGGCGCCGCCGTAACCATGTATCAACTGATGAGTCTTATTGTCGATGGAGTTCAGGCTGATTGTAAGCTTATGAATTTCGCGAATATGGAGGCTGAAACTTGTTCGAGCTTGCTCCCGTTAGTAACTATCTTGACCTTGCATCCCCGGCAAGAACCTACGATTTCCAGAAATCGCTTATGAAGGAAGGGCTCTCCGTCACCGGAAAAAAGAATTTCTGGAATTTTCAAAATGGCTTTTTAAAACGACGGCACTACAAGTTGTTTACATCTAACTACATGTCATTCTATCTTTATAAAAATGCCAAAAAGGCTTAAATAGCAGGTAAGTTGGTATTCAAATGAGTTCGGAGGCAATAGAAATGGTACGTGTTGCTCGAAAAGGAATAAAGAACATTGCCAAAAAAGTTTTTCTGCTATTTGTGTCACTACTTTTTTGTTTGACTGTATTTTTATTTGGCGAAGCATTATGTCGAATGTTCACTGACATAAATCTCGTTGGCAACAGTCGGGATCTCTTTATTAAGAATGCATATGGTGCAAGCCACGGCAATGCTAAGAACGCCGAAGCATTGTCTTTCGGTACCAAGGTCTATACAGACAAGAACGGATTCCGAGTGCCCCGAACTACAAATAACATTAATAAGCATTACAAATTAGCCATTTTAATCCTTGGTGATTCGGTTGGTTTTGGATGTGGTATTGATGAAGAGAAAACTTTTGCCGGACGGTTGCATGCAAGTCTTCCTTCAACAAGGATATATAATTCCTCAGTGATAGGCTATAATACCTATGATTATAAGAACGTTATTGAAAATTTTCTCCCTCTTCACGATGAGATTAACAAAGTTTATCTGATTTTTTGCCTTAATGATATCAGTGCCTCAAGCTCTAAACTAATAGACAATGAGCTTAATAGCTCAGAAGAAGATTTTACAAGGCGGGAAACATTTGTAAAATCAATAAAAAAGATAGACTTCATCAATAAGTTAAATAACTTCTTACGATGTCGGTCAAAACTATATTTGCTGATTAAAAATGTGTTGACAGACCCTCAATCTCGGTACTGGGCTGCTGATTCTCGTCTCTATCTAGAAAATAATGATCAGAGCTTTTCAAAATGTATGCAACCAATCGTCGATATTGCCACCATTCTGAAACGCCGGAACGTTTCTTTCACAATTATTATTATACCGTACGCATTTCAATTGAGAAATGACATTTCAACAAAGAAACCGCAGGTAAAATTGGGTGATTTTTTCAAGAAGAGAGGGATAAATTATATAGATTCATTTGTAAAATTTGAAAATTTAGGCATACCTTACGAAGAGCTTTTTTTACCTTATGATGCTATGCATCTCTCTGAAAAGGGGCACAATGTAATTTATAATATAATCATAGAAACATTGTAAGCATGCAAGAGAATTGGACATTTGCAATCAACTTATGTTATCAAAGAGTGAATAGTCGACTAAAATGTGTGATTCGGTTCATCTCTGGAGATGGATCATCATCTTTGAAATTGACATTGTTGCCCCTCGTTGACAATGGAGTTTCCGGTTAAAATGGATTTTTATATATTTTTTGGAGTTGAACCATATTTTTAATAAGCACGGACTATATTACCTGACTTTTAAAGAACTATCGAACGCGATAATACCACGGCAATTTACAAAGAGTCTGTCCCATCCGTAGTTAAAGGTTGATTTTCTTGCTATAAATAAAATAGCTTTTTACTCGTGATGTTTATGCATATTGCCTTTATTCTTATCAAGGCACTACCCTATTTGCTGCCGATTGTCTCCGTACTTCTGATAACGATGTCTGAAACATCTTATTTTCCAGAGATTTATTTTTAGATGAAGGATAGACAAGAATAATGAAAGTGCTTTTAATTGACCCGCCGTTTTACAGGTTTATCAAATACTATAATCGCTATTTTCCTTTGGGTCTTGCTTACTTGGCCGCTGTTTTGCGCGATAAAGGCCACCAGGTCCTTATATATGATGCAGACGCCAATATAGACAAGGCCAGCCGGATGGACTATACCGACCTCGAGAGTAAATATCCTGAATATATTAAATGCATCAATAATTTGTCTCATCCGATATGGAATGAGCTGCGCAATACCTTAAACGAAGTCAAACCCGACCTGGTCGGCATAAATGTTTTTACGACCAAAGCCGCTGCGGCCTTTAGAGCGGCCGAGATTGTAAAGACCTTATTTAACAATGTTCCCGTGGTAGTTGGCGGCCCACACCCATCCGTCAAGGCCGATGAATCGTTAAGGATAAGCCCATTCGTTGATTACGCCGTGAGGTGAGAAGGCGAAGCTTGTTTCTCGCAGTTAGTCGATGCTGTGGAAAACAAAAGACCTCATAGTAACATAAGCGGGCTTAGTTTTAAGATTAACGGACAAATCTATCATAATCCTGATGCCGAATTTATTCAGGATTTAGACCGGATACCTTATCCCGCAAAAGACCTCCTTATAAATAGAAATACATATACCCCGGAAGATATGGGATTGATAATGACCGGACGCGGCTGTCCGTTCGCATGCACGTTCTGCTCCTCTGCCGGAGTATGGCGAAGAGTTACCAGATTCAGGTCGGTTGAAAATGTCATAGGAGAAATCCGGCAAATCCAGGCCGAATACGGCACTGTTCAGTTCAGCTTTAAAGACGACACCTTTACCGTCAATCGAAAAAGGGTTTTGGAGTTTTGCAGGTCAATCAGGAATAAAAACCTTAAGATAAACTGGGAATGCAACGCCAGGGTGAATCTTATTGATGAATCGTTATTGAAGGAAATGAAATCTGCCGGCTGCAACAGTATCAAGATTGGCATAGAATCAGGCAGTAACCGTGTTCTCGAAACTATAATGAAAAAAGGAATAACAACGACACAAATCAAACAAGCCGCTGAGCTTGTTCACAAGGTCGGCATACATTGGACAGGCTATTTTCTCATGGGTATCCCAACGGAGACTATGCACGAAATGCTCCTAACCCTCAACTTAATGAAGAATATCAAACCGGATTTTGCATCCCTTTCCGTATTTGAGCCTTACCCAGGAACCGAGTTATATGACATGGGTATTGCTGCCGGCTATATGACCGATGCCCGTACTCTGGACGATTATTATTCTATATCGCCGAAGTATTATTCTATGAAACACCCTGATAATCGGATTGATACTATGACTGATGAGGAATTCAGGCAGATTGAGAAACATCTGAAAACCAGCTTTCACAAATACAACAGAGGCACAGCACGCATCTTCAAAAGGGCAAAAGCTCGAAGCATTTTATACCGAAAAGAGCCGACGGCGTTATTGGGGGATTTTAGAAAGTTTTTGGCATGGCTGAGATAATGGATGGATGCACCCAGCTTGCTTTTTTAGTGTTATGACTTATAATCCAGCCATGTAAAATCGCATTGTGCGTAACTCCGGCCATCCTTTAAAAGCGAATTGTGAACAATATCTCATCCCCAACGGGACGCATAAAAAAATGATTCTTCAGATTTTCCTGTTTATAGTTGACGCGGTTCTGCTCAATGCTGCTTTTCTTTTGTCCTTCCCTGTCAGATATGGGCTGAATATCCCGGAAATAAATTTTCTGCCATACAAGGATAATTTCCCTTTCCTTACGTTTATATATATGCTGGCTCTTATTCTTACACGCGTTTTCAAAAAAAGGTTTTGCTCTTACTGGCATTTATTCAAGAGGACTTTCAATGGCTTGCTTTTAGGTGCCCTTTTCGGCATGGCTCTTGTCTATGTTTTTAGAATCAAATGGTCGGATTTCCCTTCCAGCATCTTCGTTATTTCCTTCCCCATTGGATTATTATTCATCTTTACATTTAACAGCCTGGCTTTAAGATTTACCGGAAGAATTAAAAAGAAAGTAGTTGTTATTGGAACACAAAAATCCGCAGGAGCCCTTAGTGAAAGTCCTTTGGTTGAAGAGAAGCATATAGACACAATTGAAGAGCTGCTGCAATGTGAAAATGCCGATGAGATTGTGATATGCGAGCATATTCACGATGATAAGCAGTTAAATCTGCTCATTTACCTCCTGCTAAGACTAAAAGTAAACGTGGTTTTTGACCCATCGATCTATGCTAAGCTGCTTTCAAGAAGCATGATGGAGGAAAATTCCCTGAAGTTCCTCAGAACGTTTATTGGAAGAAAATCTGACAGCGAAGAATTCTTGATAAGGGCTTTGGATGTATTAGGCAGCGCCTTTATGCTTATCCTTCTAAGTCCATTGATGATATTGGTCGCGCTGCTTACAAGACTTACTTCATCCGGGCATGTTTTGTACAAACAGAGCAGGGTAAGCAAAGACGGCAAAACCTTCACTTTGTACAAATTCAAGACAATGATTAACGATGCTGAAAAGCAAACAGGCCCTGTTTTAGCAGGGGAAAATGACCCGAGAGTTACAAGAATCGGCCGTTTTCTAAGACGCACCCGTATTGACGAGCTTCCCCAGTTGTTAAATGTTATACGCGGCGATATGAGTCTTGTTGGCCCAAGACCTGAACGGCCCCACTTTGTGAAACAGCACAAGGCATTAAGGGAAATACGGCTGGCGGTAAAACCGGGCCTGACCGGTCTTGCGCAGATAAGAAATTCTTATGACCTACACCCCAACCATAAAGTAAAGTACGATTATTTATATATTCAAAGAAGATCTTTCCTGTTAAACCTGTATATTCTGGCAAAAACGATTCCTGTCGTATTGCTGAAAAAGGGCTGGTAATTCCCCATAAACTTATGATGAATTTTTCTTCGTTTAATGGAAGGTTACTGAAAGAGGTAGCCTGGTCAGGCTTTGGGAAGATTGCAGCCGCGTTAGGGATGCTTGTTGGGATACGCTTGCTTACTGAAATCGTTCCCAAAGAAATCTATGGCACAGTCAGCTTACTGATAGGCCTCATAACACTTGGCAACAATCTTTTCGCAGCACCTTTACTGCAGGCGGCCCAGAGGTTCTACCCTGAAGTAGTCTTATCATGTGGTGTTCCGTGCCTTCGTTACCTGATTGTTGATATTCTAAAGTGGTCGGTTGGTGCACTTGTATGTCTTACTTTGCTTGGAGGTGCTGTTTATATCCGCTTCAAGACTATATCTTACATGGTCTTTCCAGTACTGGCAGCGCTTTTGAGCGTCCAGATTATGCGCAATCTGGAGACCAGTCTAATGACCGCGGCACGCCGGCAAAAAGGAGTTGCAATATGGGATACTGCGGAAGCATGGGCTAAACCTGTGCTTGCCGTTGTATTGGTTTTTTTACTCGGCGCCACACCTCAATCTGTTCTTTTGGGATATTTTATCGCCGTTGGCGGAATTTTGCTTTGCTTCAACCTTCTGCCCATACAGGCTGAAGGAAAAAATGTCCCCAATAAGCCGGGTGAGCCGGACTCGAAACTTCTGAGTAATATTCGGTCGTATGTGATACCCTTCATCCCGCTGGCAATTGTTGGTTGGACCATCTCTCTAAGCGACCGCTATATCATTGGCGGCCTTTTGGGGATGGCAGATGTGGGCATTTATACCGCAAGCTACGGCCTTATTAGTACGCCATTCCTAATAACCGGCAGTGCCATTTGCCAGGCTCTACGTCCGTTATATTTTCAAAGCGTCTCATCTAAAAATAAATCTCTGGAAAATAAGATGTTTCTAATATGGTTCACAGCAACATCTTCCATTTGTCTTTTTGGAGTCGTAGCCATCTATCACTTGCGGCATTGGATTGCTGTGTGCCTTCTTGCCAGGGAATACAGAAGCGGCACATTGCTTATGCCCTGGATAGCCGCCGGAATCGGTTTTCAAGTAATCTCACAAATCTTTGAAAATATCCTCTTTGCCTACAAGCGAACCGGCTTGGTCCTGCTCGTCCACTCAGTTGGAGCAATCGTGTGTGTTGTATCTGTTGTTTTCTTGATTAGCCGATTCGGTTTGGTTGGAGCGGCTGTAGCGTGTCCGGTCTATTATTCGAGTATGCTTATTATCAGCACAATCCTGGCAAGACTCATAAGAAAGGCAGGACCGTGCTGCTAAATAATTCTTAAACTCCGCTGAATGGTAACTTGGCGGCAGCCCCCTTGTCTTCTGTCGAAGACAGAAAAGGGGGGCCGAATGAGCCATGGGACATACATATACAAAGTGGTGTTGTTGAACAAGGCGGGTTGATTCACGATGTCTGAGACGAAAAACAAACGCTCTGATTCGCTCAGTGCCGTCGATCGCTGGGCGTACTCGCACCGGAAAATGTCGTCTCAAGATAACCGTATGCTCGAGCGTAGCTTCCGACATTCGGCCCGCTTCCATAGGGCGCTGCTGAAGAATTATCTACCGGCTCGCAAAAACTCTTTGGTTTTGGACTTTCCCTGCGGCGAGGGGCGAATGATTTACGCCCTCAGAGCCATGGGATATCAAAATGCTTCGGGTTACGACCTTGACAAAAGTCGTTTGGAAATTGGAAAGAAGCTTGGCCTGCCGCTTTATGAAGGTGACGTCTTCGAGGTATTGGGCAAGCACAAGGATAACTCGATAGACTGTATTATCTCGATGGATTTTCTTGAGCACCTGGAAAAAAATGATGTGATTTGTTTTCTGGAGCTAACATATCGAAAAATTGCCCCCGGCGGCGTAATAATAGTGCGGACTCCTTGTGCGGATAACCCATTCGGCACTCGACATATATATAACGATTTCACGCATAAATGGGCTGCCACTTCGGGTGTTTTGCACCAGTTATTGTGTGCCGTAGGTTTTTCGTCTATTGTGGTATTTGGTGAAGACCCTAATTTCACTGTAAGGTTCGGCTTCTTACGGGTGTTATTTTTCTGCCTGGCCAAATTTGTGGCAAATCTTTTCTTGAGAGCATTTGGGCAGGGTGCTCTTAAAATATGGACCCCGTCAATGTGGGCGGCGGCCAGGAAAGAAAAATCACGCAACAGAACATAAAGCCAACGATTTAGTTTGGGAGTTTTGTAAACATTATCCTGATATTAGGAAAGTACTGCTGCAATGCTACGGAAACACTTATTTCGTAAAGATGCAAAATTATCTATAAATAAGTTCCTGGGAAAAGTAGGGCTGAGAATTATTAGCTCCTCCTGGGGGCCGAGGGGTTTTCTGAATACATTATACAGGGTGAAGAGACAAGGCATTAAGCTCAGCCAAATAATTGATATTGGTGCGTCTGATGGAAGATGGACCCGAGATTGTCTCAAAGTATTTCCAGACGCCAAATATTTTTTAGTCGATCCCCTTGAAGAGAACAGTGTTTTTCTACAAGAGTTACAGCGTGAATGCTCTCAAGTTAAAGTATGGATAGGTGCGCTGGGAGCAAAATCTGCAAAACTCATTTTGAATGTTCATGCAGATCAGTCCAGCTTTTTAAAAAGTGAGTACTCAAAAAATAGTGCTTCTGGAACCAGATTTGTCGAAGTTCAGACCTTGGACACATTTCTGGAAAGCGGCACAATTGAAGCTCCTGATATGATTAAGGCCGACGTACAAGGTTATGAAATGGAAGTTCTTAAAGGCGCAGAGAAGTGTCTTAAAAGCACAGAACTTCTTCTTCTTGAACTGTTATACAGAAAACTTTATGAGAATTGTCCGCTTGCACATGAAGTGATATCATACGCTGGCTCAAAGGGATTTCGAATTTTTGATATATGTACCTACGTAAAACGCCATCTTGATGGAGAGTTGGCTTACTCAGATATATTATTTGCCAAAGATGATTCCAATCTTTTCAAGTCTGAAGGTTGGGATCTGCACTAAAAGTGTCATGAAAAAAGCACTTAAGAAAGTCTCTTTCGTTGTCAAGACAAATTCATTCATCAAAGGACATCTTCAGGAAAAGAAAGCCCATCGAGAGCTGGCACGCCACCGGATTAAGGCACTCAAAAAAGGGATAAAGCAGCCTGATAAAGAGGCCTTGAAACAGTCGCTTCAGAAACGCTTGGCTCAGCGCCGGTCGGCATATCGGCTGAAGTCTAAAGGGGATTTGCATATCTTTCTGGCTTACTATATATCAAGCTGGGAAAAAATATTACCCCTTTCGCTGGAGCCATTTGGAAAAGTAACGACATTTGACTGGCGGGCAAATGGTTTCGATGATAGGCGGCCTGATTGGCTCAACCAGCGCGAACAGATGAACGCAGCAATGCTGGAAACTTTTCACCAGGCCAACCGCACTGAGCCGGTTGATGTGGTCATCGGTTATCTATCAGGCTATAACACTTCGCCAGAAACGCTTCAGAAAATGGCACAAGCAGGTGCTGTTATCTTCAATTTTTGTTGGGATGACAAACTAAGTTTTTCCGGAAAAAAGCTGGGTGGTCGATATACAGGCCCGGCTGGAATTGCTCACGCAGTGGATTTAAACCTGACAAACTCGCCGGATTCTTTGATTAAGTATGCTGTAAATGGTGGTTTGGCCATGTTCTGGCCCGAAGCAGCCCATCCCGACGTTCACCGGCCCTGCAATACTCCTTTTGAATTTGATGTAAGTTTCGCAGGCACTTGCTATGGCCAGCGGCCGTCTTTTATCAAGAAACTCACTAAGCACAAAATAAAAGTAGAATGTTTTGGGCACGGCTGGCCAAACGGCCCCCTACCATCCGAGGAAATGATTAAACTATATTCCCGCAGCCGAATTAACCTCGGCTTTGCAGGTGTCGGTTATTCACGAAAGCTGATGTGCCTGAAAGGCCGTGATTTTGAAGTCCCGATGAGTGGAGGGCTTTACCTGACACAGAATAATCCTGAGCTATCACTGGTATTCGATGTCGGTAACGAGATTCTTACATACAGAAATGAAGAAGATTGTGCCAATGTTATCAAAAAGCTGCTCGCTGACCCTGACAGGGCGCAAGCAATTCGAAAAGCCGGCCGAAAACGCTGTTTAAGCGACCATAGCTATTACGCACGCTGGTCGCAGGTATTTCAAATTGCCGGGCTCTTGGAAAAAAGGTAAAAGTTAGTAAACATCCACTTCTGCATACGTCTGTGGCAAACTCAAATCGTATGGAATAACTATTGTGGTCTCGCTTTGTAAGAATCCTTAAAAGCAAAAAAAGATGGCAGGTATGACAGACTATAGACGACGCATATATAGTAAATATGCCTCTTGTTTTCAGGGCTCTAAACAGACTTTTGATGTATTCGCAGCAAATAAATGGGGCAGGGCTTACGATTCCTATTTGAAAGGGTGGTTGCCTTCAAAGAAAGATGCGAACATCCTGGACATTGCCTGTGGCAGTGGCAGATTGTTACACTTTCTTAAAACGAGAGGTTACACCTGTATCACAGGCATAGACATAAGTCCCGAACAAGTATCTTTAGCTAAACAAGTAACAGAAAATGTTATCCAGGGCAATATCATCGAATTCCTCAAAACAACCAAAAAAAAGTATGACTTGATCATAGGACTGGATATTATCGAACATCTTCAGAAAGATGAAATACTTTGCTTGTTGGGGTCTATCAACACTGTGTTAAAAAAAAATGGTCGCCTCGTCTTACAGAGTCCAAACGGGAGCAGCCCTTTTGGCACAACTGTTTTCTTTGGTGATTTCACGCACGAAACCTGCTTTACCCCGAAAAGTCTCCAATGCCTGCTAAACCTATACAACTTTTACAAGATTGAGAGCAGAGAAACAAGGCCTGTGCCGCTCAGCTTTATCTCATCGATTCGCTACATAATATGGCAGATGATACGCCTTGCAATGAAGCTTCGTAACCTTGTGGAAACAGGAGATGGCAGCAATTGCATACTTACACGTGTCTTTATAGTATCCGGGGTCAAAAAATAAATCTGAAATAGTGAACAGAAAATTATACATTCTATACGTTGGGCCCCTACAACAAGGTAGTACATGTCTTCAGAGAATGAATACGCTGCAAGAGCTTGAGCATAAAGTACTGCCCATAGACACCTGCCCGTCTAATGTGGCAAAAAAGCAAAAACGCCTGATATATAGGATTGCCCGGCAAGCTATCGGCCCACTGGATTTAGCTCAGGCAAATAAACATATCATCAGGTCTGCCAAGTGCCGGGATATAGATGTCTTATGGCTCGATAAAGCATTGAGTATCAAACGCTCGACCCTTCAGCAGCTCAAACAAATAAATCCAAACTGTGCGATAGTGGGATATTCTCCAGATGACATGTGTGGCAATAAGAAAAACCAATCGAAGCGATTCCGGAAACATATCTTGGAATATGACATATATTTAACTACTAAATCTTTTCTCGTTGGCGAAATGCAAAAAATGGGCTGCAAGAGAGTAGAGTTCATTGACAACGCTTACGACCCGGAAACTCATAAGCCGATGCAATTGTCAGAAGAAGAAAAGAAACAAATGGGAGGACAAGTAGGCTTCATAGGCTCGTGGGAGCATGAAAGGGCTCAATCTTTATTTTTCCTTGCAAAAAATGAATTGCAAATACGAGTGTGGGGAGACGGATGGGAAAAATGTAAAACAAAACATCCCAATCTTCGAATCGAGTACAGGCCTATCTGGGGTTCTGATTATGCTCGTGCCATTTGTGCCTTTGACATTAACCTGTGCTTTCTCAGGAAAGCCAATCGCGACTTGCAAACGTCCAGAAGCATAGAAATACCTGCCTGTGGAGGTTTTATGCTGGCAGAACGAACAACAGAACATCTTAAATTATTTGAAGAAGCAAAAGAAGCTGAATTCTTTTCATCAGATGAAGAGCTGCTTGAGAAAGTGAAATACTATCTTTCGCATCCACAAGAGCGTCAGCGTATTGCTATAGCCGGAAGAGAGCGTTGTATGAAAAGCGGCTACAGCAACCCTGAACGTCTTGGAGAAATGCTTAAAATAATTCAAGGTCTTAGAAAATAAGAACCAATGGTTATAGATAATATTCTACCATCATTCTTTTTGCGCGTACTTTATCGCATACGACCAGATTGGAGAAAATCTTCTTGGCCCCTAACAAGTCTTGTGATTAGTGTTGTCTGTATCATAGCAGGCTATTTTTTGATGGTGGGAATCGCCCGAGACAATTATACGCTAAGAACTTTCAGCATCGGAGGTTTAACACTTTTTGCCCTTTCATTACATTTGCTTGTAAGAAACACCCTAAGAGACCCTTTCCACCCTGACATTCTTTTAACCATTGGACATCTGATACAGTTCGTGATTCCATGCATGATTTTTGCTACCGGCTTTTTCGATGACACAGCATATACAGCATATATTGAATCCCCTCACATCTATCAAGTACAATTTTTCTCCCCTGAAGCACTTTTTGCTGTCCTGGTTGGCCAAACACTTTTTAATATTTCCTTCTGTATCTATCCCCTCTCCCGAATTAGAGCAATCGAGCAATCCGCAACAAAATGGACGGCATTCATTATATTACTGGCAACTGCCGCGTGGGCTTCACGGCTCTTTATGGTCCTAACAGATTCCTATTTTCACGGCCGGCATTCTGATTTTATGTTCAAGTCCGTATTTTTCTCTCCGATGGCAACATTTAGCACGATGGGAAGAATCGTTACAGCGTACATGGCAATAAGAATTTTCAAATCAAAAGGTATCTGGAAAGAAAAAACCGCGAAAATTTATCTTGTGACCGAAATTGCCTGGTCCCTGTTTTCCGGCGTCAGGGAAGACTTGCTTATAACCATTGTATGCATTATTTTGGGTTATATCATAGTACACAGGGAAATCCCTTTGCTTTATTCGTTTGCATTTCTTCTCGTCCTCCTTGCCGGATTACCATTCTTTCACTATTACCGAATAGCTATGAATAGTCAACCTGATTCACAGAAAGTCTCCATAATTACAGCATCGAAACAAGCCATAGCACTGCAGAAAAAATTTGGCTCAAAAATTGCCTTTTTTAGAGTTGTAGAACGACTTAATGACGCCCAATACACTGCAGGATGTCTTAAATTGGTACCAGAATCTATGCCTTTTCTACATGGCAAAACCTACAAAATGATCTGCTGGATACCTGTTCCGCGAGTATTATACCCCGCCAGGCCAAAATTTACAGTTAATTACCTGAGCTTAGCTGACCCTGAGGTAACTTCAAGTTCGGCTCCTGTAACGGCCGTCGGTGAAGCCTACATAAATTTCGGCTGGTTCGGAATACCCATCGTCTTTGTTATCCTTGGACTTGTCTATCGAGGAATGGATTCTGTATTCAAATCCCGGCTAACCTACAACCAGGCCGCCATTCTGATATTCTTCAGCACGCTTGTAGCTCGAATGACAGTAAACCCCGTTGTTTCACATCTATCCTGGATGCTAAAAATTATCTTATTGCTTATAGCGTGCAGAGTGCTTGAACGATTGGCCTGCTTCCGCCACAAGCTGTCGGCAAGAGCAAACCAATGAAAGATTTCCCAAGAATCCACGCAAATTATATCTTTCTTCAAATAACCATTTTATGGCTATAAATGCCAAGAATATATTGATTTTTACTATCGGACAGTTAGGAGACACAATAGCTTCAGTGCCGTCGATATGGTGCATACGTAATTTCTTCCTGCATTCGAGAATAACACTGCTTTATGACAAACATATCGGGACAGATTACGTTTCAGCGCCGGATGTGCTAAAAGATTCAGGATTGGTTGACGATTTTATATGTTATCCATTCTACAAGTCGAAAATCGTACGCGCGACAAGCATAGATAAAATATCGACTTTACTCCGCCTCAGAGCTTTTAAGTATGATACGCTTGTTTATCTTGTGCCTTCCCGGCGCACGCATTCGCAAATTAAACGCGATATCCAATTCTTTCGTCTTGCTGGAATCAAACAGTTTATCGGCACTGAAGGTTTTCTGTCTTTACCTGCAAAAATACCTGACCAGCCACTTCCCAAAATACCCCATGAAAACGAGCTGCTCCTGTCCCGGCTTGCCAAATCAGGCATACCAATTCCTCTTAACAAAAAGGACTCAATAACAATAAACATTGGTGAAAAAGAGGAAGCAGCGGTAAGACATTGGCTGACAGAATTATCAACGGATGGCAATAGACAATGGATCGCTGTCGGACCCGCATCAAAAATGCCCGTCAAGGTTTGGCCTGCAGAGCGATACTTGAAAGTGGTACAACAATTAATACAAGAATTCGATATCTGGCCGGTAGTCTTTGGAGGTCCTGAAGACAAGCTCTTGGCCGAATCCATGGTATCCAAATGGGCAAGAGGATATGTTGCAGCAGGGTCTTTAACAGTGCGACAAGCTTTGGCTGCCATGGAAAAATGCGCTTTTTATCTTGGGAATGACTCAGGTACTATGCATATGGCCGTTGCTGCAGGATTAAAATGCGTCGCGATTTTTTCTTCACGAGATTATCCCGGGAACTGGGAACCTTACACTGATGGACATATCGTTTTACGAACTCCAATATCTTGCGAAGGATGTATGCTCTTGGACTGTATTAAAAACAAAATGAAATGCATTCTCGCAATCACCGTCGAAAAAGTTCTGAATGCTTGTAGAGAATTTTTGACTGAGACAAATCCCTCTCTGAAGAGATAGAATGAAATATAAAATGCAAAACTTTCAAGAAAACCGATACAATGAGAATAGCTGTTCTTAACATAACCGCAGGGGGAATGAGCGGGGGATATCGGAAATATTTGCATAATGTTATCCCCAGATTGGCTGGCCATCCTGATGTCGAAGCCATCCTTTGCACTTTTCCTAAATCATTGAACGGTCAGGATTGGTTCGACAGCCTTACGAACGTTGAATTTGCACATTGTTCGCTATTTCAATCATTGGGTTATGGCTTCGCTTACAACTTAAAACACACTTTGGAAAGGTTTGACCCCGACGTATTATTTATCACAACAGCGCACTATTTGAAGTTCGGAAACATAGCGGTAGTTAATATGGTTCCAAATATGGAACCTTTTGCTTATTCCGGCAGGAAAAATCCCTTTTCAGAAAGGCTCCGGAATATTGTTCGCAGAAAGATAGCTTCCAATGCAGTGCGCAGGTCACAGAGAGTCATTGCGTTGTCTAACTTTGTTAAGCAGTTTCTTGTTGACAATTTAAACATTTCCGAAAACAAAATAAGTGTTATTTACCATGGAATTCACCACGATAAGTGTTTCAAGCAGGCCAGACCCTCGGCTGTTCCAGAAAGCTGGAAAGGCGATTTCCTGTTTACTGCCGGCTCCATTCGTCCCGCAAGAGGCCTTGAAGATATCATTTACGCATTAAAGCATCTTGTTACCAGAAAATCTGATGTTAATCTGCTGATTGCCGGTGCTGCTAACCCAAATATGTTACCTTATCTAAAATCGCTCAAGTCTAAGATTGCTGAATTTGGATTGCTGAAGAAGGTTATTTGGGCTGGTAGTCTGAACCAAGAGGAAATGAACTGGTGTTACAAAAACTGCCGACTTTTTGTAATGACCAGCCGAGTGGAAGCTCTTGGAATGATAGCCCTTGAGGCTATGTCAAGAGATTGTTTATGTATAGCGGCCGATAGCTCCTGTTTACCGGAAGTTTTTGGAAATGCCGCCGTTTACTATCAACCCAAAAATAGCAGGTTTTTAGCAGATACAATCCAAACTACTCTGGCCTGGAGCGACCGTCAACGAAATGAAATGTATGGATTGATGAGGAAACGCGTTGCAGAGTTTCCTTCCTGGGATGAAACTGTCGAGAAAACTATTAACGAGCTCAAGCTTGCTGTTGAAACAAATAATCTAAAAGAAACCGGCGCCGGTAATTGACTCTCCTGGCAGTAAACACCGTTTATCTCAATCACAGCACCTTGTAAATAATTAGCCTGTCTTTTTTTCTCCGTTTATCCAGCCATAACGATTGCTTTTCTTGTACAACCCTGCCCTCTTTCCTGCCGAGACGTGTCTCTGGCACGGCTGGCAGTTTTGCGTTCTCATCCTTCTCAAGGCTCACAATATAGTCAACCCCTTCAAAAGCATTCTTACTCTCACTGACTACTGTTTTTCGTTCCGCATAAAAACCTATTCGACTGTCCGGCACGGCAATTAGGTCTTCTTGAGCTGTGTTCTCCTTTAGCCACTTCACGGCATCCCTGTAACCTTGCTTTTCGATACGTATAGGCCCGAGCAATTTAGGCAAACAAATACCCACACCAACTGCCACCAGAATCAAAAACCATTGCTGGGGCTTTGGATTATTTCCTGACCGGCCTTTGGAAAACCTGCCGCTTAGCCAATCAGCCAATATTTGCAAACCGATGGGCACATAAAAAATTGTGCACGCAACCAGCGGCAGACAATGCCTCCTTTCTATGTATTCAAAGCCGCAATATAGTAGAATCATCAAAACAACATTCAGCACTATAAAAACAGGCACAAAAAATCTCTCAATGTCTGTTGTCGTGGATTGTTTGTTGAAACGGGAATAAATGCCTATTACCAACGCCGGCACAAAAAAGTACATTAAATTGTCACTGATTTCCACAATAAGCCTGTAAATCGCTTTTGCTACCTTGCCCGGCAAAATCGCAGTTGCATACACGTTATTGTAACTGTTAAAGTCTCCTTTTACAACCCTCTGTGATTGAGATTCGCAGGAAGAGCTGATGAGGTACTCTATTTTTGCCGGCAGGATTCTTCCTCTTGCTTTCATATACAGTCCTGCAGGCACAGCAAAACCTATCAGAAGAATGAATTAGGCACATACCAGTTGGGGCCTGTTCATATTATGTGTTGGCAGGAACAATCTAATCAATAACCATAGACCTCCATATATAACCAGCTGTGCGCATTCGGGTCGGACTATATATCCAAGTCCGCCGGCCAAGCCGGCTATTCCAAACATCCACCATTTGCCTTGCTTTGCCCCCCAAAGCAGAAAAAGAAAACCCGCGGCCAAAAATAGAATATGCGGCCAATCCCTCAACGCATCACTTCCAAACTCCGCAGGATAAGGCAGTATTATCAGGATAAGAATCGCCCAGAAACTTCTTCCGCTTCCAACAAAAAACTTTCCTGTAAGATATAAAGGTATGAGCGCAATTAATCTGCACAACAACGTTACGCCCTGGGCCGTATATATCCAGGTAAATACTGATGAGCTATCGGTAAACAGAGTCACGAATTTATGAGCCGCAAAAATAAGAAATGGATAACCTGGAGGATGCTCCTTTACAACTCCAACAGGGTCGCTTGAAAGTTTTTTTGCCCGCTCAATGTAAGAGGCGCCGTCCTTGGCAATAAGGACTGTTGTGGCAATCAGGTAAACTCCTATTACGGATGCGATAAAAATGAGAACAAGTAAGTTAATGACATTGTCTTTATGTTCTTTGTATTTATTTTTTAATGTAGCCACCATAATATTCACCTGCATCTACTTTATGTACGCGTTGTTCACCGATGTCAAATATAAATTCTCATCGACGAAACTATTTTATCGGTTGCTCATAACTTAGCTGCTCCAATCAGGACTGCGGGCCGGGAGACTCAAGAATCCAGACAGTGCCTTCGATACTGAGTGTGATATATCGACGGCTTGTTCTATATACCGCCGTAATGCTTGTCGCCTGTCTGCACCGAAATAACAGAGCTTGCCGCTAATTTTCTTGCAATACGGGACTATACAAGGTAGAGTGCTACAAAATTACTCGGAGAGGTGGCCGAGTGGCTGAAGGCAACGGTTTGCTAAACCGTCGTACGGGTAAACGCCCGTACCGCGGGTTCGAATCCCGCCCTCTCCGTTAATTTTTAAGTGGTTTTGTAAGTGCTTAGGAATGGGTAGTATTCTGTAACATCTAATTTGACCGGTGGCAGCGTCAAGCAGGTCCGGCAATTCTGCCGGACGAGCTTGGGGATGGCTGAGTAGGGGCGGTTCGCGAACCGCCTCTACCACCACGCATTGATCGTGTTACAGACCACTATCTCTGGCTGCGGTTATCAGCTTTTTTGTCGGCCTGTTCGTAGATTTGAGCGATATCGTACAGCAGTGATTCGAGTTTCGAAAAATATTCATCTTCAGAAAACCTCTCCTTCGCATCACGCAGCTTTATGACTTCAAGCTCAAGGCTATCCCGTTGTGCTCGCAGGCCTGGCAGCATTTTGTTCTCAGCTTCGCTGTAAACCAAATGTAACTGGTGGGCGCGGTAGCCATCAAGAGATGCGCTATCCTCGGCCTTTTGCACGGGTCGGATGCCTCGAAACCAATCAGCGCGAGTGCCAAGCCCATCTCCGTTGTCGTCGAGCAGGGCATGCTCTGTAACGAGGCGACCGGCGGCAGCGTAGAATTCATCAACGCGGCCGGAGGCGGTCAGAAATGCCTCAAGCAGGGAAGTCTGACCATCCTTGTCAAGGTCCGCTTGTGGCTCGGCAATCGCACCGGCCAGATATTGGCCAAACCGCGTATAGTTCTGTTCATAGCCACTCTTGGTCGCAGTGATTACAACACGCCCCTGTGCAGACAGCTTGCTAAGGAAAGGGGCGCTTGACGAAGCAGTATTAATCACCGCAATAGGCCTGCGCAACGGCTTAAGCCATTCGGCTAAATCATCTGCCGAGATATCGGGGCCTCGGAGGTTAAATTTCGCCGTCCTGCCGTCGAATGTTCCGTGCCCGATTAGGACCAGCCACAAAGCAGCGGTTGTTTGTTGAGATTCACCCGCCAGTGTCTCTTGTAGTGTCCTACGGTCATTCCCTCGCACCTGCGGTACCGCCGGTGCAGGCGGCTCGTCTTGTTTATCTAAACCAATCGAAATAAATTTCGCATCACCTTTTGAGCAAGCTTTCTCCCACAGACGGGCCCACTCGGCAAATTGCGCCCCATACTCCTCAGTCCCGGCAGCACCGATGACAACAATTACGGTAGGATTTTGCTGGTTTTCCTGCTCCGCTCTATGCGTGGAGGGCACAGTCCCATCGAAAACCAACATACTAATCAACAGTAATGTTATTACTCTCATGGCATCCCCTTCCAGCGGCGCAGAGTCCATTCGCCGGCAAAGCACGTAAGGAGAAACAGGAAAGCAGCCGGTAATATCCCCCCCAAATCCCACAGCGGCTTGACCCAAATATCCGTAATCGGGGCATCCCGACTGGCCAGGCTGCGAACAAAATCGTCTAACGCCTCAAGCTCAATAACCTGACCTCCGGTCTGACGAGCAATTCTTTCAAGCAGCGGGCGGTTGGTTCTTATCGACCGAAACTCATTGGCTTCAAGATCGACAGCCCATCCGGTCTTTGCATCGCCGACCTCGACTCCATTGGCATCATTCACAACGGCCCGGGCAACGTAGCTGCCGTTATAGCGGGGGATGTACGCGGCCTCAAATAGCCCGCTTTCGCTCAGCACAGGCTCGGCAGTCAGCTGCACCTTCTGTTCCTGGGGGTCACGCACTTCTATGGCAATCGAAACATTATCCATTGGCTCGAAATTCTTGTTGCGGACCCGAACTTGCAAGACAACCGGCTGGTTTATCTGGTCTTGTTTATGTGCAGCTTGGAATGAAATCCGATTCGGCACGTCTGCGACCAGCCACCGAAGCGTTTGTCTCCAGAATCTATTCATGTCATCACGCATTTTGGTCTGTTTCATGCCCCATCGCCAAATATCGCCGATAGTCAGTGCTGCTGCCCGCCCATTACCGTATCTATGTACAACCAAAGCCGGGAGCTGCTGAGCCGGGTCGTCGCCAACTGTAGCGAGCACTTGCGCACCCGGCTTGACGGCCCGCACGCAATTGAGCACGCTGAATGGGGGCATCTCAAGGAGCCGCTTTAGCTCATCCTGCTCGTTATCGCACAATCTGGCCCAGGGCTGCAGCCAGCCTTCGCGAGTCAGATTCAAATAGGCTCGAGTTACTGTTTCCTGCCGGGCCTGCCTGTCCAGATAGACCGGCAGGATATGCCCGATGGGCGTGCGATGGAAGCCGCCCTGCTGGAACGATTCTTTCCCGCCGAGCATTAAGAACCCGCCGCCTCGCCTGGCAACGAACTCCTCGAGCAGTTCCATTTGGTCCTGAGAGAAGAACTCCGCTTCGATGTCATCGAGTATGACCGCGTGATAGCCGAATAACTCTTCTTTTGTTTTGGGAAATCCATCGCGAAGCTCCGCCTCGTCACGTGTGTTAAGGCGCACGAGAACCGGCTGGTCGTACTGCTCGGTCAGGTCCTCATCTTTGTTATCAAATCCGCGAAACAGTGGATTGCTCACCTCACCGGCGCGTCCCCGCCAATCGTATTTTGGCTCCCGTCTTGCGACACGAAGCAGTCCCACAAGCTGCACCTGCTCATCTTCACTAACGGCCCGTTGCAGGAACTTATATTCCCAGTTCGGCCTGCCTGTTACATACAGAATCCGGTATGGCCCCTTGCCGCGGTCCACAACAAGTGTGCGTTTATTGTTGGCCGGTGTCGCTTCTCCCGAAAGGGATACTGCGTACGACGTTGCTGCAAGTTGAGCCGACCCGTCCTCCGCAGCAGTGCTGCTGCGGAGCGTAGACAATCTATCCTGCGAGATTTCTTCTGTAACGTTAAGATGATAGAACAAAATACCGGTCTTATCCGGACGCAGATTAAAACGAAATGCCTGTTTCTCATCGTTCTTGGAGATTTTGAGTGTTTGGCGTTCCACCACTTTACCTGAGTTTTCGCTCAAATCTATCGCAACGGTCTTGCCGGCGTATCCGGAGGCCTCAACTTCGGCCTGTATCATCACCGGGGCATCCTCGAAAGACGTCTGGCTGACAGAAACATTTGTTAGTGAGATATCTTTTAGTGGTCGGGGACCACCTATCACGACCGGATAAACCGGCGGAACACCCGAGAGATCGTAGAATTGCTCAGCCATATCCGTAGCGTTGCCGTCGGTCATTAAGAGCACACCGGCCAACGGCCTGCCTCGGTAGCGTTCGGCAATCGTTCGCAAGGTCACACCGATTGCAGAGGCCCTGCCGTCAAAAATCAGCTCTGAAAAGTCCGTTGTTCGACGTAACCGCGAATCAAATACGTATTGTCGAACCTGGAAATTATCAGCCAGAGCACCGAGCCAATCGGACCCGGCAAGGTTGCCGGATTTGATCCAGTCCAGGGCTTCGCTCTGGTTACCTTTTAACGCAGCTTGAAGGATTTCTCCACGGCTTTGGGTTAAGCCGTGGTCCCGAACATTCATCCCGCTGCTATTATCAGCAACCACAACAAACAGATTAGCGCCGGACTTGGCACGTCTCCCACTCCACAACGGCTCCATCAAACACAATACTAACACCAACATGCCCAAAAACCTAAGACAAAAGGCGGTCTTGTGAGCCGCACCTGTCTCCGCTGAGCGCCGGTACGACCAAACCAATAGTATAACGGTCGCAATTAACACCGGCACGGCCAGCCAGACCCAGGGGCTTACAGGAATAGTGATGGACCCGAGCAATATCATCAATCGCCGCCTCCTAAGTTTTCATAGTACCTTCGCACCAATTCCGCAAAACGGCCGGGCACCGGGTCGCGGTCGATAGGTACAAGCGCCTCGTCCGACTGAAGCTGAGCCAGCTTGTCGCTGAGACGTTTACGCAATTCGGTCAATGGATTGGTAATCTGCTGCTGAACCATATCCCACTGTGGCTCTTTGCCGTGACGCGTGAACTCGGCCCGGATTGCACGGGCGCGGTCTCGGACCCTTGCCACTTCGTCGCGTAAGTCGCGTTCGGTAAGCATCTCTTCGACATCGCGGAGGCGGTCGGACCATTGCCTGAAATCTCTGCCGGTGAACGGACCGTTCGGGTCAATCTCGTCCCATTCTCTGAGTTGATTGCCCCCCCAGCCATTCGGGTCGGCTTGCCTGTCAGCATCAGCCACCCGTCCTCGTGAGCCGCCGCGCGGGGAATCCTGTTGCCGGGTGCCGTCACGTTCAGAATCTGTGGGACGATTTCCGCTCGTAGGGGCATTTGCAGATGCCCTGCCATCCTGTGGCTGTTCTGCAGATTGCCTGTCCTGGCGTTCACCCCGTCCCATCTTCGATGGGCGGGGTTCACCGGCGGCTCCGGATTGAGCATCGGCATCCGCCTTGGCGGACTGCTGATTCGCCGCCGAGTCCGCCGGCTCGTTGGGCTCACTGAATCGCCCACGAGCCTCACTGCCACGAGCAACCTCGTCATTAACCTGTCTAATCAGCTCATCGAGCTGTTGCCGGGCCAGACGCAGCGATTCAGCCTCGTCGCCGAGCACATTTCCGGCAGCCTCTTCGACGCCTTCCCTTATGTTTTCGATACCTTTACCGGCCCGTCGCTCAATCTCCTGCGCCTGCGGCAGGAAGTTGCGCCTGAGCAGCTCTCCGGTCGCCTCAAGCATTCTGTCAACATTGTCAGTGCTTGCCCTGCGCAGCGTATCGTATAGCTTTCTCGAAAGCAGCGGCTCGGAAGTCTCCGCCTGCTCGCTCACATTTTTCATCTGGTCAATCAGCTCCTCGGCACTCTCTCTCTGCCGTCCGACCCTATCCGCCAGCTCGCGGTTCACGCCGGTATCCGCGAGTATCTTCCGTTCCGAATCTATCTGCCGTTTTATCTCATCGGCTATTTCTTTTTGGCGCTGGTCGAGCTGCTGTGCCTGGTCACGCATATTGCGCATCTGCTCGGCAAACTGACCGGAGGTGCTGCGTTGGAATTCGTCACGCATCTGCTCCAGCTCACGCTGTGCACGCGTGGCCGAAGTGACGGCCTGTGAAACCATCCCCTGCTCCAGCTCCTCGGCAGATTGACGGATTCTCGACCGGCTCTGACCGAGCTGCTCTCTTGCATCGGCCATACGCCGACGGTTCTCAGGCCTCTCCATTCGTTGCTGGAGCTCATCAACGTCTCGAAGCGCCTCCATTTGCTCTTCTCTCAGACGCTTGAGCTCGCGGCGAATCTCCTGCCTCTGCTCCTCGTTCCGGGCCTGCCGAAGCGCTGTCTGAGTCTCTTTGAGCTTGTTGCTCATTTCATTTTGCCGTCGTGCCAGCTCGCCAAGACGGTTAAGAACTTGAAGGTCCTCACGTTGGGTCTCTTGCTGCTGAGACTGGGCTAACCGCTCTGTCTCATATCGATTCTCCCTTTGTGTAAGCTCCAATTGCTGCAATTGTTGCTCGGAGCGGGCAGAACGGGCGCTACCGCTTCTATCTGCGTCGCGGCCGCGTGCAATCTGATGCTCACGTTCTTTCAATTTGAGCAGCTCTTGATAGGCTAACTGCTCCGCGGCCAACGCCGGCGTCAGCTCTGTCGCCGAAACGGATTCCACCGCCTCGGTCAGATGCTCAAGCGACGTCTCCATATACTTTGTAGCCTCTTGCAGCGCTTTTACTGCGGATGGGTCTTCGGCCTGCGTCAAAGCCGACCGGGCCTGCTGCAACGCATCAGCCTGCGACTTGCGGACGACATCGAGGTCTTCTTTGCGGTCACCAGCTCCGCCCGACTGTTCGGTCTGCTGCTTGAGGTTCCACGTAGCGCTGATGATTTGCTTCTGCAAGCGGGCGAGCTGCTCACCTTGCCGGCCCTGCTGCTGCTCACCGCTTTGGCTTTGGTCCTGGTTGCGCTGGTCCTGAAATGACTGGCTTTCGCGGAATACCTCCTCGAAGCTGCGTACCTCGGCAAAATACATATCACTTGAGGTTCTGCGGGCCTTGCCGTCCGGGCCCACATCGTCGGCCCAGAAGTAGTACGTCAGCAGCTGGTCTGGCCGGGCGTTAAGCTCTTCCAGCGCCAGCAGGTGCTGAATCCGTTGCTTCTCGTTTGATTCCGCCGGCTGACTCAGCGTGATGTCTCTGCTCCGGGTTCCCGCAAGGGTGTAACTCAGCCCATAGCCGGTTACGCCATAGTCGTCCGAGACCTCAGCTTCCAGGCTCAGCTCCTCTAAAGGCGACGCCAGCACGTCACGATTGGGAAATACGGGCTTGAGCTCGGCGGGGAGGTTCTTATGGACATCAATCACAAACCGCGGCGGCATCTTGTTCGTCAGCCCCTGAGCATCAGCCAGGTGCAGCTCGTATCGTTGATTCTGCGTTGCGGTGATTGAAGTGGTATAGGTGTTCGGCTTCTTATCATCGGCGTTTAGATTGAGAGCGGGCTGGTCTTGGGCGACCCGTCCCTGAGGGATAAGCTGTGCCGTAGTCACCGGTTTGTTAAGAATAAACGTCAGGGTAATCTGTGACCCTTCTACCGCACTGACCTGCCGCGTGTCCCTAATGACCTTTTCGGGCAGTTTTGTGTATGAAGGATACACAATCTTCGCATCGGCTCTTTGGAGTGCGGGATGCTCGTAGGCGCTTATTCTATAGTCGCGCGTTCGCCTGCCCGCGTACTCGATATGGTAGAGAAGGTTGTTACTGACCTCTGGAATGAGACCGCCGAACACAGGGTCGTCAAGGTTCTTTGTCAGGGCAACCTGCTGTTTGTCCTGCTCAGATGGGCCGACCCAAAGCTTTGCCTCCGGGGGCACCAGCCCGTCAAACCGCGCCAGTATAACTACTGCAGTCCCTAATTCCGCGGTCGTGTCTCCCGGGCTGACGGTGATATTATAATTTCTGCCGGCAAGCACACCTCTATTGATTTTGAACAGAGAAGGCGTGGACGGTAATAGATGCGACAGCGCCAAAATGATAAATGACAGCGCTGCAATCCCGCCCAAATGTGCCGACAAGAGGCTTTTAGACGATACGCTCCTCAGCCAGTCGTGTTTAGTCGCATGCCTAAGAGCTTCACCGATGACCCGTTCCTGAAGATAACCTAATTGACCGCCGAGTGCTTTCGGCTCTTGTTCTATTGCAGTCAACAGCAATGCCTGCATATCAGGATGCTGCCTCTCAATATTTCGGGCCGCGGCCCGGTAGTCCGGTTTCATACAGTCAAATTTGTATAAGGCCAAAACTGTTGCAAGCACAGTCCAGATGCAGAGTGCCCAGTTTGCGATAGGCGTTCTCCATCCCCAGAGCCAATCAGCGCCTATCAGACCGATACCTATTAGTCCCGAAACGAACCAATAGGCTGACAATCTCCACGCTAAATGCAAATGCCTTCGGCGATTCACTATCGGTCGAAGTCGTTTGCGAAGAGTTTTTTCAATCATTTCTGTTCTCCCTGCAGATTAGAAAGCGGAGCCGACTCCGCCGAAACGGCTACGTCGCCTTGTGAAGGCGGACGGTTCAACCAGCCCGCCAGCCATAGCTCAATTAACGACACAGCCAACAATGCAATAAAAACCCACCGCCAAACTTTCTGCTCATATTCCAACCCGGCAAAGTTGTCGTAACGCCTTATCTGCTCGGCTCGCCCAGCCCCTCGGAGGGGCGGGGCTCGTTCTCCATAAGGAGTCCCGAGGACGACTGAAACATCTGAAGACTGCTTGAGCGAGACAGCAAACCTTTCAAGCTCTTCAATTGGCATGGCGGCCGTTTGGCACTCCTTGGCGGGCAGGTTAACCGCAAAAAGTCGCCGAAACTCCATAGCTTCGGCGACCCCGCCCCTCGGGGACGGGCGGGGCTGATTCCCACTGAACGACTCAATGGCATAAATTCCGGGAATGTCCGTTTGCGTAAAGGCCTGTTGGCCGGCATCCAGACTAATAAGAGAATCATCAGGTTTGCGAATCTGTATCTTTCCCGACCCTGAACTTATCGAGGTGGGTATTGGTACATTATCACCTACGAAATACTGTGATTGCCCTCCCGCAAGAGCTCCGCCATATTCGAGGATTGAGTAAAGCAGCGGGACAAATTTGGATGAAAGCGCAAGCTGACTGTCTGACGGGTGCCAGCCGCAGGTCATTACGAGCAGCGAGCCACGCCCCACAGGCAGCTCAAACCAGGCGGGGTCGCCGCTGTCGAAACGAGCTAACACTCGAGCATCAGGCAAATCCTCAATATTTATTCGTCGGTACTTCCAAAAATGAATCTGGGTGAAGTCTCCGAAGCGAGGCTCGGAGAAAGGCACCAGCAGCGGATGTTTGAATTCAATCCGGCCGAGCATGGCGTATCGGTCAACCCCCGCTTGTTGCTGGCGGGGGTCAACACCGGCCTCCTCAGATTCGATGGTTTCGATGCCTGCAAGGCCTGCCAGGGTTTGGATGTCGTCTATGGATTTCATAACCAGAAGTAGCGTTCGGCCCGATTCGAGGTATCGGCCCAAGGAAATAAGGTTCTCCTGGTTGAGCGCATCGGCCGTAATAATCAAATGTGCCGTCTCAATGTCTGCTGCTGCGATGGTCGCCTCGCCCGGATGGGAAATGACACGAGGCTTCAGTGCGCCGGCGGCACCAAAGGCCCGCCGAACATAATACAACATTCCCTTAGAATCGTTGGGATTGTCGCTGCCTATGTAAAGGATATTGACCTGCTGCTGCAAATCCGGTGCTAAATAGAGGGCATTGTCAAAGTCGTGGTCGTCGCCCGTCAATATCAGCTTGCCCCCGACAGTCGCAATCGGGGGCTTGCGGGCTTCCGACCCTTCTGCCCAGGCCGGGGCACGCACGACAATACTATGACCGGGCGGAACATAAACATCTGCAGCTTCGCTGGATGTGCCTGCAGACTTTTCGTCGGCCCAGCTCAACTTAAATCGCTCCGCAGCCGCATCGGAAGAGTTGGTGACACGAATATTAGGAAGGCCTGCCCTGAGCCCAGCCGAAGGGTCATCACTACCAGGATGCGCCAAGTAATCGCGATTCGTCACTAATTGTAATGCCGCATTAGTAGTGCCCTGACACCGAACCAGCTTAACCACCAATTCCGTCTCTTTAGGCCATTCGTAAGCGTACATCGCATCAAGGTCGCTTCCTTGTTGAAGGTCGCTTATAAGCACTATCCTGCGCATTGCGGTATGTTGTTGTCCATCATTGACTTCGTCGTCTTCAATAGCTTCTGCGCCGCTTACTAATGCGTTTCCAAGATTAGTTAGGGCGAAGCCCGGTGACAGTTTCGATATCTCTTCGATTGCAATCGACGCGCGCCGGCCGGGTTCCAACGCCCCCCATTGTTCGAATCCCATCAATGTTTGTGTGCTCGCAGCGAAGCTCATAACGCACACTCGGTCGGGCAGGCGGGCACCTTTCAACACCGACTGCGCCTCGCTGATTGCCTGGTCCCACATTCCGGCACGTCGCATGGATGCACTGGTATCGATTAACAGCACTATCCGCCTGCCGAGGCGCATCCGGCTCTCCGCGGCTTCTCGTGGGAAAAAAGGACGCGAGAAGCCAAATGAAAGAAGACAAAGTATGACACACCGTAGAATCAAAAGCAGCAGGTTTTCTATACGGCTGCGGTTCTTGAATCGGGGTATTGTGGTACGCAAAAACATCAGCGAGCTAAACGTTACGCGCTTGCGCGTGTGACGGCGAATCATATGCAGCACAATCGGTAAACCGACCGCAGCGATACCTGCCAAAAATAATGGATAAAGGAAACTCATACCTTGGTCCTGACTTTTGAACCGCTTCTGTATCTGACCCGTTTTCTACGGCGCATCCGGTCCTGCAGGAAGGTAAGCAGCACCAAATCGAACGGTCGGTCGGTTGCGAACAGATGGTAGTCTATCCCGAGGTTTTGGCACGTGGACTTAGCTTTAGTCAGATGTTTTTCCAGCATACGTTTGTAGCTTGTCTGAGCATCGGATGGGTTGACATACATGTTTCGCCCGCTCTCTATATCACGGAAGATTGCCGGCGAGTCGAAGTCAAAGTTCAGCTCGGCCGTATCCAGTACATGGAACACCACAACATCATGACCGCCCGCGCACAGATAGCCCAGCTCCGGTTCCAGCCGGTCAATCGACGTCAGCATATCAGAAATCAGCACTATCAGGCCTCGCCTTGTCAGCATTCCGGCTACTTGCCGCAGCGGCGGACCCAGGTCGGTGGCACTGCCCTCGGGGGAAGCCTCCAATGCCAGCATTAAGCGGCGCAGATAGCCCGGCCGGTTGCGCGGCGCCAAATATTGCCTGAGCCTATCGTCGAACATCGCCAGGCCGACAGCGTCACCCTGAGTGAAGAGAAAATAGGCCAGCGTCGCGGCCAGCGTGCCGGCGTATTGCGACTTCGTGTAGCCTCCGGAACCATAACCCATCGAGCGGCTGTGGTCAATTAGCAGGTGGCAGCGCAGGTTCGTTTCATCCTCGAACTTCTTGATGTAAAATCGGTCGCTGCGAGCATAGACTCGCCAGTCAATGTAGCGGGGGTCGTCACCAAGTGTGTATTGACGGTACTCGGTGAATTCAACCGAAAAACCGTGATAGGGGCTTCGGTGAATACCCTTCCAGAACCCCTCAACGACCACTTTGGCGCGGAGCTCCATCGACTTAATCCTCATCAGCGAGACCGGGTCAATCATACCGTCAGTACCGGGGCTGTTGACCGCAAAGCCTGCCCTGAGCGTAGCCGAAGGGCCGGATGGTGCCGCTTTGTCTGTCATTTAGTGTTTCTCTCCTTGACCGATTTCAGCAGGCTATCGACAATGTTTTTAACGACCACGCCCTCGGCCTCGGCGCGGTAATTTATCAACACGCGATGTCGAAGCACCGGATGGGCCAGCGCCCGTATATCCTCGAAGCTTACGTGCGACCTGCCGTAAAGCAGCGCTCGGGCCTTGGCGCCAAGAACCATATATTGCGACGCTCGCAGCCCGGCTCCCCACGTAACCCACTCGTTGACAAAATCCAGTGAATTATCCGCGCCGGGGCGCGATGCTGCTGCTATCCTCACCGCGTAACGCACAACATCCTCGGCGACAGGCACCTTGCGCACTACCCCGTTAAACCGCAGCAGGTCTTCGCCGGTGAAAACCTGCTCGATAGGCTCGGGCTCGGTGGTGGTAGTCTGGCGAACGACCTCAACCTCGTCATCTTCCGGCAGGTAATCAATCAAGACATTGAACATAAACCGGTCGAGCTGCGCTTCAGGCAGTGGATAGGTGCCTTCCATCTCAATTGGGTTCTGTGTTGCAAATACAAAGAACGGCTCGCTGAGCGTATGGCATACACCGGCGGCAGTCACATGGTGCTCCTGCATCGCCTCAAGCAACGCCGCCTGTGTTTTGGGAGGCGTGCGGTTAATCTCGTCCGCAAGAATCATATTCGCAAAAACCGGGCCTTTTACAAAAACCATCTTTCGCTCTCCATCCCGGCCTTCACCAGACTGAAGGATTTCAGTGCCGGTGATGTCGGCGGGCATAAGGTCAGGCGTGAACTGAATGCGTTGAAACTTCAGGTTAAACAGTTGTGCAAGAGATTTGACCAACAGCGTCTTGGCCAGACCCGGCGCACCGGTAATCAGACAGTGCCCCCCGGAAAGCACTGCGATAATCAAATGCTCGATAACATCTTCCTGGCCGATGATTACTTTTGAAAGCTCCGCACCGATGCGCTCACGTGCCCCCTTAATCTGTTCGACTGCCTTTCGTTCAAATTCGTATGTCTTGGTAGCCAAAGTTTTCTTCCTTTCTAAAGTCAGATGTCAGAAGTCGGAAGTCAGATGTCAGATTATCTGTCTTCTGTCCTCTGTCTTCTGTCCTCTGTCCTCTGTCTTCTGTCCTCTGTCCTCTGTCTTCTGTCCTCTGTCTTCTGTCATCTGTCCTCTGTCTTCTGTCTTCTGTCCTCTGTTCTCTGTCATCTGTCCTCTGTCTTCTGTCTTCTGTCTTCTGTCCTCAATGAGTCATTGCGTAAAACACTATATTGATTCCCAGCGGGTATGCCTTCTTCTCTGAAAACTCACGAAAATACCATTCATCCTCCCCCTCGCGTTCCCATCCGTCACCAAGGTCGGTGTTGTGACAGATAATAGACATCATCCGGCCTTTGTCATCATAGATGGCCTTGTAATGAGGTACGCGCGCATCCTCACGCTCCCAGGTGATACCGTAATTTCGCCCATCCAGAGCAACGCCGATGCTGGGAATCTGCGGCTTTTCCTTGAGGTCAAATACGGCATGGAATATGGGGTGGTCCAGCATAAGCTCGACCGGTTCGCGGTCGGGAAACACCCGCTTTATCTCACGGTAGAAGTTATACCACTCATCTTCACCCCAAAAATCATCGACCATCAAAAACCCGCCGTTCAGCAGGTAACGGCGAAGAATCTTGACCTCTTCTTCACTGAAGACGAGACGCCCTGGCTCCACAATGTAAATGAAGGGGTAGTTGAAGAGTTCCGGATTTGTAAGTTCGAGTACTACTCCGTCAGGATTTACTTCCATCGAAGTCAATTGGTGCAGGCGAAAGGAAAAGTTCAAATCGCTGTCGGGGTAGTCCGTTGCCCAGTTGCCGCCGCTAAAGCCCCGACCGTAACCGCGACCATAGCCCCGACCATACCTGCCTCCATACTCCCCTCTGCCGTATCCGGACGAATACCGGATTCGCACGAATGTGAAGACATCATGAGAAAACTCCTTGTCGGATTCCCAATCGGGCACACCCCTTCGATTGGAATATTGTCGATTGGAATATCTCTGTGCGAACACTACACTTACTCCAGCACATGCCATCATAAATAGAATAATGAGCCACTTTGATTTTGTCACGGTACATCCTCCTGACGGGTGTCGTTAATAATCTTCAACAATAGACGATGTGCCTGTCGAAAACGTGGCGCATCCGCCAAAGCCTCGAGCACATATCGCTTTGCTGTAAGAGGGGCACGTTCCGCAAACAGCCGCGCAAGGCGGTAGTTGATATCTGCCGGATCCGCAGGCTCCAACAAAAGCAGATGTCTGTACGATTCAATAGCCTGCTCGTCTTGGCCGAGCTCCTCGTTGGCCCGGCCCATACGCCAATAAACAGTCCCCAACATCGGATAAACCGCGAGATATCTATTTCCGTTCTCAAGGACCGCACTCCAGTCCTTTTGCTCCATAGCGATTTCCATGAGACGTTCGTAGGCCTCCGCAGCGTCGGCTGAGATAGCAACTAACTTGTTAAGCACCTGGCGTTCCTGTTCGGTCTCGGAGAGTTTGCGATGTACCTGAGCAAGGAGACTGTAAGCGTTGCCTTCGCCGGTATAGTCCGGGTAAATGGATATCAGCTTCTTCAGCGGCGTCTTGGCCTGTTCCCACCTTTCATCGGCTAAAAGATAGTTGGCGTACAGTGTCAGGGCCCAAAAGCTGTTGGGGTGCTTGGTCAGCCATTTGGACAGCGCCTCTGAGTCGGCGGTATCGACTTGTCCATTTTCGGGCTGGGCCCAGTCAACATCTTGAGCCAGACTTTCGGCCCGCTCTCGAGCGAAGGCCTCAAATTGCTTTTCGATATCCTCGAGCGGAGCCGCCCGCCTGGAGATGACGCTGTTGATTTCTTCGCCTTTAGCTAAGTCCGCAAGAATTGCCTTGAGGCTTTCATAACCGAACTGCTTGACGAGAAACTCCACAACAAGCGACGACTCATAGTATGCAAACTGCAAGTGCATGGGTGTGCGCGGACTCAAAAATGTGCTACTTAGCTTGCTAATCGGTGTTAGCTCCCCTCCAAGGACCATTTTGCGATACTGCGGATTGATATGTTGACCCCAAGCGGGATTACGCTGCATTTCTTCATAGACGGAAATCCCTTCACTGAGCCATCGCGGCATTTTGTTGTGCGTCAGATTGAGCGTGACCACGTGACATAACTCATGCCACAGGGTCGATTCCCAGTTGACTGCCCTCGAAGCCCTGGGACTGTTGGCGGTTATCACATTACCAAAGCACACCCCGAGGAATCCGTCCCCGCCTGGCATGCCGAATGTGCGCACAGCAAAATCCTGCTGATTAGGGAACAGCTCCAATGTAACGGGCTCATCCAATTCGAGGCCGTATTTGGGGCACAGCTCCGACCTGGCCTGATGCAACAGCTTCAAGACCCTATCACCATACACAGCCGCTTCGAGCTCGTCCATTCGAATGATGAATCCATCTACGGTCAGCGTTTTGAATTTGGACATGTTGTCGCGCAGATTGACAAGGTTGTAGGCCATGACATTGTATTGGTCCGCTTTGTAAACCTCATCGGCCAGGGTCCAGCCCCGGGATTCGTCGCCCAGTCGAAGCATGTCCTGGGCCAGCTGAATTTTCGCCGGCTGATATTCCTGGTCGAGCTGCAGCGCCTGACGCTGATACGCAGCGCCTTCGGTAAACCGATAGTTCTGCGACAACTTTCTTCCGATTAGATAGTCCACACGAGGATTGGTGGGCCAAAACTTCAGCGCATTAGTGCGGCAGGTATCGACCGCATTGGGTTCATCCCGTCCGTCGCGCTTCGCGCCGGATTCATTACCCAGATGAGCTAAAACACAGCGATATGCCCAGGCCTCTGAGTGCCACGGATTCACAGCAGCAATCCTATCAAGCAATTTACTTGCCCCAGCATAGTCTTCGCAATCAATTTGGTGTTCGGCCAGCAGCAACAAAGAGGGCACATGATTTGGATTCAGATAAAGAGCCGCATCTAATGATTGGACCATTAAATTCCGGTCACTGTAATAAAATGCCTTGGCCAATCCGCAATGCACGTCCGGGTCGTCACCGAACCGTTCGAGAGCTTTACGATATTGTTTGGCAGCTAACTCGTAGTCCTGCTTGTCCAGTGCAAGTGCTCCGGCTGCAAGATAGGCTTCACAGCAATTCGGGTCAATCCTTATGGCACGGTTAAAAAGCTGCTCCAGAACAATGCGAGGTTCCGCCGTTAGGCGTCCTGCGGAGGAATCAAGCAGCAGCAGCGCCTCTCCCAGAGCAACCAGGTCCGGAGGGTCCCAGTATTCAATTTTGAACCAGCCGCCATACCGGTAGATTTTCGCAAGCATTTCAGAAGAACGGTCGGTCTGGCCGCAGTATAGATTTGCTGTATGCCCGAGCTTTAGCAGGCGAATACTCATAGGATAACTTCGCAGGGCCGATTCAACTTCCTTGGCGGCCTGGTCATATCGGCCCAGTGCCATCTGCGACTCGACTATCAGGATCCACCACTGTCTCCGCCGAAAGGCGTCCTGTGGACTGCTCCTGTACGTTCCATCTTCGATGGCTTTTTGGGCTGACTCAAGGCATTGGGTATATTGGCCTCTCTTGAATTGTTCGCGGGCTGCGCCAATATCTTCGGCTCGTGCGGACTGTATCGGCCCAATCATAAATGCGATGCAGACCGCCGTTAGCAGACAAAAAACCGGACGGCCGCAGTGCAACCTGTACCCCGTTAGAAATCGGCGATGAAAGCCTGACAGTCCCCTATGGGAAGTAATTTCTAACGGGATGTACCTGAACAAAAAAGCCATATTACATCTACCCACCTTGCTGTTGACCTAAATTTCTTTACAGACAACATGTAAGCCGTATGGACCCGGCTTGCTTCCGCCGCGGGCGGATTACCATCGTCGCAAAAACGAACTTGGCGCCAACGCTCCAAAGCTTCAGCGGCGGAACGCGTTCTTAACACACCTATTCTAACTCGTAAAGACGGTTAAGTCAACCTGATGTGCCGCATTTGGTAACTACGTCAAACAAAATGGTCATTTTCTCATTTTACAGAATCCAAATCCGGCATTATAATCGAGCCGTTATCATTGAGCAGGCCGGATTGTGAGCATATCGGAAAATATCCACTGCTCAGAGTGTTTGACAACCTTATACTTGAGTTAGCTAATTAGTTCCCGTTGCGTAAACATTATTTGTCATTCCCGCGAAAGCGGGAATCTAGCTTTTTCGTTCTGGACCCCCTGCTTCCGCAGCGGTAACATCATCAGTTTTTGCTTTCCGCAACAAATACTGCTTAGAAATTTTGTAGTTGTTGTTCACCCCGCCCGTCGCAGACGGGACGGGGTGAAGTGCTTTTTTAGTGCGGGATTGAAGTAATGTGAAAGGAGATTCCTATGAAAAGTAAGAGGCGTTTTGTGAACAATTTGATTCTTGTGTTACTGGCAGGCGTGGTTGTTGTCCCATCGACTATTGCGGAGGAGAGGACCGAGCCCGCCATTGGCGGTCTCGAATGGCTGGGGGCCAAGGATGGGATATGCGTTGTTCTCGGCGACCCGAGCTGTGAGCTGGCAATAAAGATGGCTCGCGAAAGCAACCTGTTGGTCTATGTCCAGCTACCCGGCTCCGAAGACGTCCGTCGCGCCCGCCGGACGGCTGAAGCAGCCGGGCTCAATGCGGCACGTCTGCAAATTGACCAGGGAGCTCTGAGCCATCTTCACCTGGCCTCCAACGTGGCGGACGCCCTCATCGCGGCCGGCGACGCAAGCGAGCTTTCCGAAGCAGAGGCGTTGCGCGTTCTGCGACCTCAGGGTCGTGCATTGCTTGGGCAGCGAGAGCTGGTCAAGCCCGTCCCCGACGGCATGGACGACTGGAGCCATCCTTATCATGGTCCGGACAACAACCCGCTCTCACAGGACCGCCTCATCCGCGCGCCATACCTGACGCAGTTCCTCGCTGAACCTCGCTATGGTCCTGCGCCGCAGTTGGCCGTCGCCGCCGCCGGCCGCGTGTTCAAGGCCTTCGGCCATGTCGCCTGGCACGAGCGCGAGGAGAACTTCTTGAATACCCTGGTGGCGTTCAATGGATTCAACGGCACGATGCTCTGGAAACGACCGCTCCCGGAAGGTCTCATGGTCCACCGTAATACGATGATCGCCACGCCGGACACGCTCTTCCTGGGCGACGATAAGTCCTGCAAACTTATCGATGCCGGGACGGGCGAGACGAAAGATGAGATTATTCCACCAACAAATGTGGCGGGAGGAACGTTCTGGAAATGGATGGCGCTTGAAGACGGCGTCCTCTACGCTCTCCTCGGAGAAGCGGAGCAGATGGACGAAACGATGCGGTGGAAACGCCAGGCTCACGGCTGGCCCTGGGACGGCATCTCCAAAGGCTACAACCAGCCCGAGCACGCCTGGGGATTTGGCCGCAACCTGCTGGCCATCAACCCTAAGACCAAGACGGTTTTGTGGCACTATCACGAAAACGAGCCGATGGACGCCCGCGCCGTCTGCATGAAGAACGGGCGAATCTTTGCCTTCCGCTTCGGGACATATTTGACCTGCCTCGACGCGAAAACAGGCCGGGTCCTTTGGCGTAAGACCAGGGATAACGCGCCCGAACTCTTCGAGACGCTCGGTGCGTACCTTCCCCGTCAGGGCCCGCAGACAAACTGGCGCACGACGGTCTATTTGAAATGTAGCGAACGCGCGCTGTACTTCGCAGGTCCACAAATAGGAAAGCTGCTGGCCGTTTCCACCGAAGACGGTCGGATACTCTGGCAGCACCCCTATGACAACTTCCAGCTAATCATTCATTCCGATGGCCTGTATGCCATCAGTGGTCCGTGGGGGAACAACCTCAGCAAAAAGTTCGACCCGTTGACCGGAGAGGTCCTGGCGGAGCTTCCAACGGGCCGCCGGGCGTGCACCCGCCCAACGGGCACCTCGGACAGTATCTTGTTCCGGGCCATGGGTGGCTCAGTTCGTTTCGACCTGGCCAGTGCTCGTCCGCGATGGGTATCCCCCATGCGTCCTCCCTGCCATGACGGCGTGACGATAGCCAATGGTTTGCTCTACTGGTGGCCTTTCGCCTGTGACTGCCAGCTTACGCTGAATGGCCTGACTTGCGTTGGTTCGGCCGGTAACTTCGATTTTACTCCGGACAGCAGCTGGTCGAGTCGGCTTGAAAAGGAACCCAGGGGGACTGCACCGGTTGAGATGCTGACCCCATCCGGCACCGACTGGCCTACATTCAGGGCGAACAACCGGCGAACCGCCGCGACCAAGGCGGTCGTCCCCGAAACCGGTCGCCTGCTTTGGCGAACGAAGCTGTCCGCTCCGGCAGGCGTCCGGCCCACAGCTCCTGTGGCGGTCGGCGGTCTTGTCCTGCTGGCCGGCTCGGACGGAGCCGTTCGGGCCCTGGACGGCGACACCGGACGCGAGAAATGGAAAGCCTATACCGGCGGCGAAATCCGCATCCCGCCGACCATCTGGAAGGGCCGAGCGCTCGTCGGTTCGGGCGACGGCTGGGTGTACGCCTTGGAGGCCGCAACGGGGCGGCTGCTTTGGCGCCTCCGGGCCGCGCCGGCCGAACGCAAAATACCGGTCTATGGCAAACTGCTCTCCACCTGGCCCGCCGCAAGCGGCATCCTTGTGGAAAACGGAACCGCCTATGTTGCCGCCGGTCTTGTGAACTACGACGGAACCTACGTGTACGCCCTCGATCCGGCTACCGGCAACGTCAGATGGTGCAACGACACATCCGGACACTTAGACCCGCAGGCTCATACCGGCGTTAGCGTACAGGGACACCTGTTGCTCTATGAGGACAAGCTCTATCTTGCCGGTGGGAACGCCGTTTCACCTGCCGTCTATGACACCCGCGACGGGCGGTGTCTCAACGACCCGGCACCTCTGGCTGGCTGTAAGTCAACCAGTCCGCGCGGCTGGGAGCTTTTCCTGGTTGGCAATCGAGTGATTGCCTGCGGCAGCCCATTCTACTCGCATCCGGATATCCCCGTGTACGACCACACAGTAACCAAGAAGCTGCTGCACGCGTCAACCGGACAGCGCGACATTGTCTGGATAGACAACAGTAAGCTGCTTTGCTACGAGCCGCTCGACAAGGACACCTTGAGCCGCTGCGTAACGGACGAAAAAATCCCTATGCATATCATACAGGCGTGGGGAGAATTCAAGGTCTCCGAGAAACCTTTATGGCAACATAACTGCCCTGACAGCATTGCTGTTGCGGTAACAAAAAACGCCGTCATAATCGCTGACGCATCACAAGTCACCGCACTGGAGCTTCACAGCGGCAAACGGCTCTGGAGTCAAACACTCCCCTCTGCTCCCGTGCCATGGGGCTTGGCCGTGGACGGCAAAGGCCGCGTGATACTGACTCTCGTCGATGGTCAGGTGCTCTGCATTGGCGAGCGATTGGAAGAGGTCGTAAAGAGCCGTTCAGTCCAAACAGGCTACCATGACCCGCGTCCGGACATGCCGGGTTCCGTGTAATCGATTTCGTTATGATATGGAAACAAGACTCTCACCACGAGTCCTCCGAAAGGAGTCCCCAGGACCGCCCTTATGCCAAGGGCGCGGGTGAGTCCTCCGTAAGTCCACAGGACGCCTTACGGCGGAGTCCCTTGGACTGTTCGTTATATGCAGTATCCCTTGCGGAAGAGGTAACAGTGTACGTTTCGACAGCTCCAGTAATGCTAAGAAGGTCCGCCGGTCGGCCTTGCCTGCCGAGCCGTAGCCCTGGCACGGCTGGGTGGATTATCGTCTTCATCATTGCATCACTATGTCTCAAACTATTCGAGCCTAATGTAATGGCCAAGCCGCCGCGAGTTCTGCCGACCGGCAATATCCCAGCCGACACGCGCCTAAACCCGTTAAAGGGCGAGCAGGGTGATTTTTTGTTTGTCCCGGCTAAGTCGCCGGAAGAGTGGAAGCAGCGGGCTGAGCACACTCGTCGGATATTGCACGTAACGTTAGGTCTATGGCCGATGCCGACCAAATCACCGCTGAATCCGGTCATTCATGGCACTATCGACCAGGGTGATTACACTGTCGAAAAAGTCTATTTCGAAAGCATCCCCGGCTTCTACGTTACCGGCAATCTCTATCGCCCCAAAGGAAAAAGCCGAAGACGACCGGGAGTGTTGAGTCCTCATGGGCATTTTCCAGGCGGGCGTTTTCAGGACGAAGGACGTGATACGGCTCGTCAGCAGATTACCCTGGGCGCCGAGCGTCTCGAAGAAGGCGGACGCAGCTTCATGCAGTCGCGTTGTGTGCAGCTCGCACGCATGGGCTGCGTAGTTTTTCACTACGACATGATTGGCTACGGCGACAGCGTTCAAATACCATTAGATGTCGCTCATCGGTTTTCGCAGTTGCGGGTGAAATTCAAAGAGCCACCCGCACGTGGTCTTTATAGCGCCTCGGCCGAGCTGAACCTGCAAAACCCGATGGGACTGCACACGTACAATTCCATCCGCGCCCTCGATTTCCTGGCCGGTCTGCCGGACGTCAACCCGGAGCGGATTACGGTAACCGGCGGCAGCGGAGGAGGAACCCAGACGTTCATGCTGTGTGCCGTGGATGACCGACCGCTCGTATCCGTGCCTGTGGTAATTGTCTCTACAACTCGCCAGGGCGGATGCACCTGTGAGAACATAAGTGGACTTCGCATCGGTACGTACAACCTCGAATTCACCGCGCTGCACGCGCCCAAGCCGCTGCTCTTGATTTCGGCCGATGACGATACACGAACTATGGCGGAGCGGGGGTTTCCTGAGCTGAAGCAGCATTATAGAGCACTCGGAGCGGAGCAGAACGTTTCGCATGTTGCCCTCTTGCAGTTTCCACACAACTATAACTATGTCAGCCGAGCGGCCATGTACCACTGGCTCAACCGGCATCTCGACCTCGGATTTGAGGAACCGATTCTTGAACGCCCGTACAGGCTGCTTGCGCGCGAGGAGCTGTCGGTGTGGGACGTTCAACATCCTCGGCCCGAGGGTGGCCCCGACTTCGAGCACAAGCTTCTCGAATGGCTGACCGACGACGCCGGGAGACAAATCGCTGCCCTGGCCCCCCGAGATGGCAGGTCTCTCGAACGTTATCATCAAGTCGTCGGCGGGGCGTGGGATGTCTTGCTGCGAAATCTGCCAAACAACCCGGAGCTCGGTTTCGAATCGACGGAATCAGCAGAACGAGGCAAGTATCGAGAAACACTGGGACTCCTGCGTTATCGTTCTATTGAGGACCACCAGGTAGAATTGCCAATGGTTCTCCTCGAACCAAACAAAGCCGTGCAGCGAACTGTGATTTGGATCGATGAACAGGGGAAATCGGGACTTTACGTGAACGACGGCTCGCTAAAGGCGCCGATTCAAAGCCTGCTTAATTCCGGCGTAACAGTGATTGGCGTTGACCTGCTATACCAAGGCGAATTCTACACAGTCCACAGGATGCCTTGCGGCATATCCCGCGCAGCGTCCCTCACGGGACTTACGGGACTGGCAGAAGAACAACCGGACAAACGGCAGCGCTGGCTGACCGGCGAAGAGGCATTTGCCGGCTGGACGTACTGTTACAACCTGCCTTTGTTCGCTCGCCGTGTACACGACATCCTGGCGGTGCTCGCCCTGGTAAAGCGCGACAATGTGAAACCGCATGAGGTCGATGTGGTCGGCCTAAACGGCGCCGGACCCTGGGTGGCTGCCGCAATCGCACAGGCACAAGGAGCCATCACGCGCGCTGCTATTAACACAGAGGGATTTCGTTTCGCCGATTTGAAGGATGTTTACGATGTCAATTTTCTGCCGGGTGCGGCCAAGTATGACGACCTGCCCGGACTGCTGGCGCTCTCGGCACCCATGCGACTATGGCTCGCAGGAGAAGGGAAAGAAGTCCCGCCGATTGTTAGCGCCGCCTTCATGGCCGCCGGCGGACTTGAAAACTTGACGATATTCTCGGGCGAATCTCGGGATGCTGCAAAGGCAGCCGTGGAATGGTTGCTCAGCCAGTAGCCTCGTAGAGGCTGGCGCATCGTTCCGATTTTTGAGACCGCGGGTATGAATATCCATCGGCGGTCGCAGCACTAAACCAAGCGACCGATGAAATATGTGTGCTCTTGACCGCCGCTTGTGCAAAAATGTAGCGTACTGTGCGAACAACGCGACATAGTATTCCGTGTCAGGTCACATAAGATGGCAGTCACGTGATTGCTGAACACGATGGTACTCACCTGTTACGCAAATACATCTACGGTGCGCACGCTGATGAGCCGGTGTGTATGATAGACGTGGCCGATAGTAACAAGACATACTACCATCATACCGATATTCTTGACAGACACATTTGCAAAAACTACTGTTTCGCTCCACTTATTTAAGGCTCTGTTTTAGCTAAAATAAAAACCGTCATTTTGTCTAAGTCTATAGCCAGGTGGCGGCCTCAGACCCCAACTTCCTTGCCAATCCCTGCATGTTCACCGGCCGGCGATTCGATATCGAAACAGGACTTTACTACTACCGCGCCCGTTACTATAATCCACACATCGGCCGATTTATGCAGACCGACCCGGTCGGCTACGGCGCGGGCATCAACTGGTACCTGTATTGTGGAAATAATCCGCTGTCCTTCGTGGATCCAAGTGGTTTATGCTATTATGATCCCTGTGATCCCTGTGATCCATGTGATCCTTGTGCCGCGGTGGTTAGAATAGAAGATTTCTCAACACAAAGACACTCCAATACGGTTGACATGGCCATTGAAGATGCAAAAGTCTTTGTGGATGATGCTATAAAGAGACTCGAAAGATGGAATCCAACGGATGTAGCCGAATTCCAATGTGTTTTCGGCAGGGTAAGATACAGACAAACGGTACTTCAGGGATTCAGGAAAATCAGGGAAACGCTTGATGATAAAATATATTGGAAAGAAAGTACACTTCAACCAGCTGGACCACAAGGACTACCTGTCGCCGAGTGTTATCCTGGTGGAAGAGCCGAAATCAAATTCTTTCCAATTTACTTTAGGTTACCTCGTACTGGATTTCCGTCCAGAACTGGCACAATCATACATGAGATGTCTCATGAATGTTTGGGAACAAGGGATTATGAATACGGAATTAACGATGTTGGAAATCTCTCAAGGCTACCGCATCTTGCTGTAATGAATGCAGACTCGTTTGCAGCCTATGCGATGCGATCCTTTAGGTAACGTCGTTCAAATTCGCGCTTTTGGCTCAAGAAGTAATTGACTATTTGTAGAAAAGTTTGTTAACTATATTTTAGATTGTAAGACTTGTAAATTTCAGGGAGAGTATGCTATGAAGAAAATAGTGTTACAGCGTTCATTACAGGTATTGTGTAGTTTTTGTTTGTTGTTTTTACCTGGATGCAAGGAGAAAGCGATAATGGAAAACGACGAACCGGCTCCGACCGATAGCATTGCCGTACTATTAGATGTGGCAGTCATTAATAGCAAGGAAGTGATTGTCGAAACTACTTTCTGCAACAAATTAGACGTGGCGGTAGGAATAGCAAAGAGGAGAATTCTATATAACAACATGATGGATTGGGGAGCCTTTAGGGTCAAGCGAGGTAAGAAAGAGATTCGCTACATTGGTCTTGAATCAAATATACCTGAAGTAAGAATAGAGGATTTATATAATTTGATGCCCGGCGGATCATACACTGCACGCATTAAGCTCCACAACGAATATGACCTTTCTCGTTCAGGCACTTACACTGTCACTTATGAAGCCGTCTGGCATCTACCAGATGAAAAAGGCAATGATGACCTTTTTTTTGTACGTTCTAACACCGTTGAATTTAAACTGAAGAAAGGTATTCCGCCTGTTCCGCCTATCAGTGAGAGGGTCTTTTGATACCAGTACGCCAGGGAAGCGCCTGCTCTGAAAAACTAAGGACCGTCACGAATGGCGGTTTTTTAAGCAGAATAAAAATGGTCTCTTATAACCAACAGGGGAAAATGGGGGCAGTAGTAATGTTGAAAAAGCCGTCTAACAAATGTAGCAATAGGGCGTCATTGAGTGCTGTTGCTTATCCTTTTTAAATTCCAGCTCCCTGACAATTAATGCCCAGCCGGTAGAGAACAGAAGACAGAAATCAGACGGCAGAAGACGGAAGACAGAAGACGGAAGCCAGAAGACAGAAACCAGAAGGCAGGAGGAAGAATACGGAAGCCAGAAGACGGAAGCCAGAAGGCAGAAGACGGAAGACAGAAGGCAGGAGACAAGAGACAGAATACAGGGCAGTAGTTCCAAGCACTAGGTGGCATTGACAGGTAGCGCAATATTATTATCACATTTCCAAACACATACAGAGTCGTATTTCCCCGTTGCTTCCCTATTTCTATCCATTGAGCGTTTTCTGCACATTCTCAAAGATTTCTATTGTTAATTTCTGTCGATATTAAGACGATATAGGGATAAGAACAAGGCAATACAGCTACTGCAAGAAAAGGCAATACCAATTCCGTTTATTAATTGCCGATTGTATGAACTTGTCATTCCTGCGAAACTTGTCCTCGACTCCGATCGGGGAGCAGGAATCCAGATTTTTCCAGCCTGTATTCTGCGTGAGCATTATAGGCATTTTTTAATTAGGATTGGTATAAATTAACCTATGCGGATTATTGTGAGTAACCTAACTGGGCGGCAGAAGTGCCTGAGTGAATTCTGTGGGTATTTTTCACGGGAGGTATCCTTATGGAAACTATGTTAGCCGAAGCGGATGAGCAGATTGAAGTTAAAAGGAAATGTCCTTTTTGCGCCGAGCAAATCCATAAAGAGGCTATTAAGTGCCGTTTTTGCGGTGAGTTCCTCGACAAGTCCAAAACGCCAAAAACAAAATGGTGTTTTTCCACATCTGCTGTTGTAATTGCCCTGTTGTGCTTGGGGCCGCTTGCCCTGCCGCTTGTATGGCTGAACCCGCGTTATAGAACAGTTACAAAGGTCGTAGTCACGGCTGTTGTTATTGTGCTTACAATTTTCTTTTCTTATCTCACCGTGAGCATATACCTTCGACTGACCGAACAGATAGAGGCACTGGGACTGGGTTGAAGCCAACATTTCTTGAACCGCTTACCACTCCGAATTTCTCATCTAAATAGTCCGGCCTTCGCGGTAGTTCGGCTTGATAAATCCGTTGGCATCGGGAACGTTTGTAACGTTCATGTTCTTCCAGTCGAAATCCAGTTTTTTGCCGGCACGGAGGGCAACGTTACCCATCAGAGTGAATTCGGTCAGGGGGCCGGCGTAGTCGAAATGGGTGCTCGCTCGGCCTTTGCCTTTGCAGGCGTCAAGCCAGTTGCGGTGGTGTCCCTCGACGCGGGGCAGGGTCTTGGGTGGTCTCTGGTATGCCTGCATCTTGGTCTCAGGAATAATGCGAGGGGACCGCGACCAGCCGTCGCCGAGAATGGCGCCCTTGGTGCCGATGAAAAGGATGCCATGGTCGCCGAGGATTCTGCCTTCTTCCAGCTCCGCAGGACGCGGCGGCATAAGTCCGCCTTCGTACCAGGTAATGCGTACGGGCCCCATACCGGCGCGGGCAGGAAAATGAAAGTAGATGAGCGATACAGCCGGACAGGTCTCATCGGTGGTACCGTAGGAGCTGGCCTCGACGCTGAAGGTGCTGCTCTGGTCCAATTTCAGCGCCCAGAAGGCCGGGTCCAGATGGTGGCAGGCAAAGTCACCTATAGTGCCGGAGCCAAACTGCCACCAGGCGCGCCAGCGGACAGGGGCGTAGTCGGGATGATAAGGTCGGGCAGGCACGGGCTCGAGCCAGCGCTGCCAATCGAAGCCAAAAGGCACCGGAGGCGTCTCTTTCGGCCGTTCGCTGAGATTGGTCCAGCGGCGAGCGCCGGTGCTGGTCCAGGAGTGCACATCGTGGACATCGCCAATCGCTCCGTCCCATATCCATTCGCAGGCAAGGCGAATGTCCTCGCTGGAATGTCCGAAGTTGCCGAGCTGGGTAGCGACGCCGGCCTTGCGGGCGGCTTCGGTAACAACACGGGTCTCATAGACGGTGCGGCAGAGGGGCTTTTCACAATAAAGGTGTTTACCCTTGGCGATAACGGCCAGCGCAATCACGGCATGAGAATGGTCCGGCGTGGCGAGCAGGACAGCGTCAATATCTTCCTCATCAAGCATTTGATTGTAGTCACGATAGGTTGGGCAGGCCTGGCCGTACTGCTGTCGGACAAGATCGAGGGCCGGTTTCAGTCCCGCCGTGCCGCCATAGTAAAACATGCTATAATCGCTGACCTCGTTAACATCGCAAAGGGCAGCGATACGAACGTCAGCCTCATTGAAGAGCTGCTTCATGTTGACGATTCCCTGCCCGCCCGTGCCGATAATGGCGACGTTCACCTTTTCGCTCGGGGCGATGTTGCCCTTGCCGCCGAGCACGTGGCGAGGTACAATGCTCAAGGCCGTGACCATAGCGGCACCACCCAGGAAATCCCTCCGGCTAATCCCCTTCTTCACATTAACGGAATTGGCTTTTCGAACTTTCATATACTTTCTCCTTTTTGTATTCATCTGCATTTCAGCGATTGCTAAATTCCTAAGCTGTTAAGCGAACCTATCAATTCCGCATTGCTGAGCGCAGCCTGCGACACCTGTTCGTAGCTTTATTTGAACATTCCTTGCACCACACCGCCAATCCATCTATATGTCTGCGATGTTTGTAGAATCCGCTCTCGCCCTTCCACTTTTTGCATCTGCCACATCGTCTCTGTCTCACGCCATCAACGACCCGATGACGCTCCTCATATCTAATGTATTTCTTTACAGCCCCTTTGTTTTTCTCGTAATGCTTCCTGGCATATTCACGCTCACACTCCTTGCACCAAAGTCTCAGCTCATCCTTGCGAGCGCGGCTCTTACCAAACTCACTCTCGTCTTTCTGCTTTTTGCACTTGCTGCATCGCCTCATTTTCCCATCCATCGATTTAACTATCCCTAACAAAACTCGCCGATACGTTCAATTTCAATTTCGGCATTTTCCATAACCCGTATTCTATCACATATTAAATTAAAAGACAAAAATTCGCTGCGAATTTTCTCAATTGCCATTTGTATTTGCACAAACTGTATTATCCAGCCTTGCAAGTGAGGATAGTCCGCCAAAACACCCCCTTAGTAGATTCAAGTTTCGTAGGGTGGGCACCGCCCACCTTTTCTTTGGTGATGTGCAGTCCGGAAGTCCTGGGGACTCCTTTCAGATGACTCCTTGCGGAGTGCACACCTGCTTTACTCTAAGTCCGCCAGGAGCTGACTCTCTACTCCATGACTATCAAGCTGTCCTTCTACATAAGCAAGCGTTGCCGCCAGTTCTTCGGAGTAATCGTTCTTCACCACATCAATAGCTGCAAGCAAACAGGTCTTCATTAATGCAGACGGCACTGCGGCTATAATTCCGTACTCCTGTTCGAAGATTAGCTCAGCAAATTGTGCGCCTTGCTCAGCCATCAAATCTATTGCGTTTTCTTGTGTCAATATCTCACCGTAAAGTTCCATATACTCTTTGAATTGTTGTTCAGTTTCAACAATTAACAGGATTGCTTCTTCAACTATTATCCCGGCCTCACCGGCGAAATCTCTTGCGTATGCTCTGCTTAACAGCATTGGGACGAATGGACTTCTCAATTTAGCGGCCACTTGCATCCGCCTTCCGATTTGTGCATCTTCATTTTGGCTTACCAACAAATCGACCGCACTTTCTATGGCGCTATCGGCAATTGTCAATGCGAATTCCTCAAGTAATCCCGGCGTGTAAGCAATGCCGTTTGCGTTCAGGAACAACATAATTCCGAGCCTTAATTGAGGTGCCAATATTTTCCTTTTTGTAATCACATAACCTTCTTCAGGATTAACGGTGATAGAGCTGATATGTGCCGTGCGGTCTGCCCCCCAATCCTCATTATGACTTGCAAATCCGTACCCAAATGCTATGCTTTCGTCGGACTTTCCCTCACCAACCACCTTCATAAGCTCATAATGTGTTTTGTCCCACAAATAATCCTGATGTTCATAGCCATACATTAAATTAAACATATCCGGCACAACCGCTCCATACATCTCCTGCAAATTCAGAACGCCTGGCTCGTGCCCTAATTCTTTAGCAAGATACGAATGAGTAGCCGCCCCCCAGCCAAACGCCAAAGACGGAACCGCACATACAATTAAACTGACAATCAAACTTAAAAATAATCTGTTGCTCATTTTCCTGCCTCCTATATTAGATTGGCGAATATTTTCCCACTTTGGATGGGCTTGTTTTCCGTTATTATAATCTCTCGCTTTTGTAAATGCAACCACTTAGGCGACAATTTCTTGTCCAGCCTGTTCGACATTACCAAAAGCCGTACGGCCATTACTCCATTAGCCTTAACAAGCTCCTGGATTAAAGCCTCTTTTGCCTGCTCTATACGCCCCGGCGATTCCAGTCAGCTATCCGGAAAATAAATCTCTTGACTACGGCGGAAATTATTTGTAATGCTGTCCATATATAGCACGCAAAAAGGATTTTGTGGTCTTGATAATGGAAAAAGACAGCGAACAAAGAACTGAGCAAAGATTGCATTATCGCTGGCCCGTTCGCTTCGTTAGAAACCTCAAGGAAAAACCTGCCCCGGGCCAGATAGTCGATGTCTCCAGCAAAGGTTTGGCCATTCTTTGCCACGCCGACAAAAATTGTCCACATCCGGACCAGATGGTAACCATTGACTTTGGCGTCCCCCACTTTGACTCAGCCGATTCCTTCGACCCGGTATTTTTCAATCGCATCGGACGTGTCTGTCGCGTTGATAACCTCAGGAACAAGGTAAATCGTGTTGCACTCCAGTTCGCCGAACCGTTGTTTTTCAAACCCGGCGAACAGGACATCAGTGAATCAGATGTCCAGCAAAGGCTCCAGGCCAAAACCCGCTCGATTGTTAAAGCTGAAGAAAAAGCCAGGATTTACAGAGAAGCCTTGGTCATAGCCGAAGAAAGAACAAGGTCCTATACCAAGGCCAAATTCGAAGCACAAGAGGAACTAAAAGCCGAGATTGAAGCAAGAACCAAAGCCGAAGCAAAGTTGAGAGACCAGGCCAAGGAAAAGCTACGCGCTTATGCCGAGGCAAAAGCCGGAGCCGAAGAAAGAGCAAAAGCTCACGAGCTGGCAAAAGCCGAAACGGAAGAAAAACTAAAAGCCGAAATTGAAGCAAGATGCAAAGCAGAAGCCGGCTTAAAACTCCAGGCCCAACAAAGGGCAAAAGCCGAAGCGAAAGCGAAAGCCCAAGCTATGCTGAGGGCAAAAGCCCAAAAGAAGGCTAAGGCTGAAGCCCAAAAAAGGGAAAAGCTCGAAGCTGAAATGAAGGAGAAGATTAAATCTTTTAACGACCAGATAGATAAAATCAAAGCCGAAGCCGCCGGGGCAATCGCCAAAGCAAAGGCCCAAGCGGAAGATAACGTAGCCAAAGTAAAAGCCAAATTCGAACAAAAGACCAAAGCATACGCTGAAGCAAAAATCAGAGCCGAAAAAAAGGCAGCCGCCATAGACAAGCAACCCACAAAAGAAACCTTGCTGAAAAAGGTGGAAAAATTTATCACGGACAGGAACAGGATTTATTAATAAATCACCGTGCCGGAGAACCTGAAATCGCTTGAAAATTCCCGATGGATTTTGTAATCCACTGAAATCAGAGGTCTTAATGATTACCGCGCGCAATTATAGGACGAACTATTCTATCATCTCCCTCCTCGGCCTGCCCCCCAACATCGTCAAAGACTGCCTTATGCTACGAGGCTTGAATGCAATGCTGAAAAAGAAGGGAGACAGACGCCCCCCAGTTGTAATATGGGCTTAATGAGCCCGTCTGTCTCCCTCTGTGAAGGAAAGAGTATTATGCCTGTTCTAAAGCGCAGCGGCTTGTTCTGCTAATGAGCCCCAACATATAAAATATAACTTATTTATCTCGATAGGCAAAAAAACAAATAAACTTTTTCGTTTTTTCGTTTATTATAGGTCTTATAATAAACACCCCCGGATTCCTTCATTCACCCCCTTCTCGCGGACTATTATAATTTATTTGATTATTGAGCCTAAAAAAGCTATAATCCCTTTGTGCAATCACAGGCGATTCAGTGCAGACACATCAAGACAAAGCTATAGACCGGTACGTTGTAGCGGTGTCATTATGAATAGAAAAAAAGGGTTCACGTTGCTCGAGCTTTTGGTAGTGATTGCCATCATTGCGTTATTGATGGCGATATTGCTCCCGGCTTTAACCAGGGCACGAGAACAAGGTAAACGGGCTGCTTGCACCCATAATCTCAAAGGTTTAGTTTTAGCCTGGCTAATGTATATCGACGATAATGACGGTCACTTGGTCAAGGGCAACGCTGGAGATGATGGATGGGTAAGACTCCTCGGAACGCTGCCAAATGAGAAGCCTGTCGAAGAGCAGCTGGATGCCATAAGAAACGGCCTCTTATTCGAATATGCTAAGATGACAAAGCTATACCGATGTCCCGTCGCCGAAGGAAATGAAATGCGCACTTACAGTACAGTTCATGCAATGAATGGCCTGAAATTCGCCGGAAGCGGCGACGTACATAAGAAACTATCTGAGCTCCGCAGACCCGGTGAAAGATTGGTTTTTCTCGACGATTACGGCCAGGATTGGGATGCCTGCTGGGCCGTTTGGCATACACAACCATCATGGTGGAATCCCATTCCTATGCGCCACCACGGGGGAACGACTTTGGCCTTCGCCGAGGGACATTGTGAATGGTGGAGCTGGACAGACCAACGCACCATAGATTATGGTAACGAGCCATGGGCTGTCTCGGAAGCCGGAGCAGGTATAGAAAAAAAACAACCGGGAAATGTCGATTTAATGAAATTGCAGAAAGCAGCATGGGGGTCGTTAGGTTACGAACCTTAAAGAACATTATCACATAAGAACTTACCCTGTCGCCTTTGAGGCCTTCGGGTTCATATATTCGAGCTCGGCCGATAAAACAGGCAGATACCGCATATAAATTAAGCACTCACAACCTGCTCCGGCGAGAATCCATTAAAGCCGCTCTCAATCCCTGCCGATAAAAAGACCGATAAGACAATAATGGGACAATTGGTTTAAACCGGCTGCGCCACGACCGAGCTGGAGCATACCGAACAGTATGGAAAACGGACAGCTTAAACTCATCGACGTCATAGAAGAGATGTGCACTGAGAAAGATGTCTGTTTTCAGCCTATGCGTGTTGCCCGGGACATTATGAATACTGATGTTAAGACACTGACCCTCGACCATACCGTCAACCGCTGCCTGCAGTTTATGAAGAGTCGTAGGGTCCGGCACGTTCCTGTCGTGGACCTTCCAAATGAAACAGAGACAAAGCCGTACTTTATTGGCATCGTTTCAGAAAGGGACGTGTTGCGGCTGAACGAACCGGATGCCGAAATAACCGGTGAGCAAAAGAAAGACCGAAGATCTCTGCGGCAGCTTCTGGTAAATATAGTGGCCAGAAAACCCAAGTCCGCCTCACCTCAGACACCGGTGCAGGACGTTATTATAACTATGACCTGTAACCATATTGATATGGTGCCCGTTCTCGACGATGCTGATTTAGTGGGTGTCATCACGACTACGGACCTCATAAAGCTCTTCTTCAAGCTTGATGAATTGATACACCGGCTATGCCCAAAATTGAAAAAAGGTGCGTCACCTTTTGATATGTCTTCTGAAAGCTCAGCTAAGGCCAAAATTTTGTCCTCATGGGTTTTTCGTGCCGTTCAAGAGATTATGACCGAACAGTTAATTTCTCTGGAGCCTCAGGACGACTTAGTCAGAGCGGTAGAAATCATGCAGGAAAAAGAAATCAGACACGTCATTATAATGGATGAGCAGGAGAAATTTGTGGGCTTGGTCTCCGATAGGGACATTCTGCGGAATCTTCCCTATGCCGGCAGACGACCACCCGCACCGCCAAAGAGATTTCGAGAGCACCTGTTTGCAACCAGCTCATGGACCAAAAGTCGCCTGCTGCCCCTCGAGAGCGTTATGGTTATGGCGCAGAACGTGTTGCATATTTCGCCCGCCTGCAGCGTCTGCGAGGCTGCCGAAATCCTCTATAGGAAGAAGATAAGCTGCCTTCCCGTGGTTGATGAGCAAGAAAAGCTTCGGGGAATAGTTACTGTTACCGACCTGATGCGAGCGTTGCTTGCCGCCTACGAGCCGGCCGAGAAAGCCGGCCTAATCCCAAGCCAAAGCAGCATCTGCTGACCTTCAACCGTATATAACAACCCTTCTCCACGCTTCACGAGATAAGAGGTAAAAAATCAGAGCTGCGCACGTAAGTAAGCGGTAAACAAACAACCCTAAACTTTAGTCTGACCTTAAAATTTTTGGTAAAATTGGCTTTAGCCTACGTGGTTTGGTTAATTTTTCAAATGTTTGATTGGCGCGTTAGCGTTTATTAGAGGCAATAAAGAGTTAGGGGCTATGGTAGTGTTAATTGCTCGACGCTTTGTTTCCTCTCGTTAAGGCGCTGGGTGAAAAGTGCTATCAACTGCCTCATCTCGTCGTCAAGCTGTTTGCCGATGCTCCGGCTGATGGGGAAGAAAAGTTTATCGTATTCCTTGACCCTTTTGGCCATATACCTCTCCAATACATCCATCATGCTTCCCTTTTTATCGACGAACCCTCGCAGCAGACCCATCGTGCCCAGCCGGTCCAGGCCGTCGGCATCGTAGATTATCTTCTCTTCGGTCGTCTCTGGCCGAACATGAGAGGTGGCTGTGTGGCGGACTATGACTTTTGTTATCCTTACGATTTGCTTATTCGTCAGAGGCAGTGATTCCAAAAGCTCCTCGGCTATCGCACCGCCGGCCAAGCCGTGCATCGTATCGGATATGGCCCTTCCAATGTCGTGCAGCAGGGCGCCGCAGATGACCACCACGGGGTCGGCCTCCTCCTCGATGTGGTTTGCTATTTCTATTGCGTATTCGACGACCTGAAGGACGTGCGAATAATCGTGGCTGCCGAGGACTGCGTGTTTTTCCTTAACAAAAGATTCGAGCTCTTTAAGCCATTGTCTTTCTTCATCGGTCAGGGCCCTGCTGAACATATCATTTCTCCCTGAAAAATCAAACCTTACGTTTTATGGATTAGTGTAGCCTAAATGGTTTAGACCGTCAAAACAAAAAGACGGTTGTCAACGACCGGCAACAGGCAGCGAGCATCGAACAGCGCATTGTCATTTCGAGCGCATATAGCCTGCCCTGAATTAGCCGAAGCCATGAGCGCAGTCGAAGGGGTAGTCGAAGGGTCGAATGGGAGGAATCTATCAAAAATTGTCATTCTGAGCGAAGTGAAGAATCTCTCTTTTTTATTGACTTTCCCATCCTTTTCCCATATTGTTTACCCCGTGAGATAGAGTTGTCATTCTGAGCGAAGTCGAAGAATCTATTTAAAACTGTCATTCCGCACTTAATGCGGAATCCAGCGTAAATACGAGCAACGAGCGACGAATTTATTTGGCGGGAATTGTGGATTTGGGTATTGAGTAAATCGTTTTGTTTGAAAATCCAATCTGATATGCACTCAGAAGAATGAAAACAATTTTTTGTATAAATTTAAGACAAATGATTAGGATTAAATGAATATGGTAATAAATATGTAACGAAAGTATAAATTTTTAATCGGAGATAAAAAATGGAACAAAACTACAGAATATCATTCAAAATCGGAGACTCAAGTTTTGAAATTGAAAGTTCAGATGCTAATTGGCTAGAGAAGAAAGAGAAGGAGTTCTTTCAAAAATTACTTAACAGAGCTCCAAAACGTAAAGGTGAAGCTAAAGATGAGGAAGCTGAAGAAACTGAAACTCTTATAACTCCAGAAATAACTTTAAATGAGTTTTATCATAAGTATGTTAAAAAATTTAAAACAAGAACAAATATTGCTGTAATGCTTGTATATTACCTTCAAAAGGTTATGAAAAAGGACAAAATTAAAAGTACCGATGTTGCAAACTGCTTTAGAGATATTGCTTATCCAAACTGGAACAAGCTAAATATGACAGACGTACTTAGCAGATCAAGACATCGTGCACTTCTAAATTACGTTAACAAGCTATGGTCTCTTACAACAACAGGAGAGGATTTTGTACTTAACACGATAAGTGGTAAAACGAAATGAAAAGGCAGCAAAAGGTCGAGCTTCTTTCTGAACTTTTTGAAACTTTAGTTGGTGAAACCGCAGATGTATTTGTCCTTTTCGTAGACTTGTGCGGTTCAACTAAATTCAAGCAATATTGTATATCATCTGATATACCTGATAGTACATGGATTTGTAGGCAGCTTATTTTTTTGCAGAGAGCTGCAAAAATCATTCGGCAGTATAAAGGTGAGGTTGTAAAAACAATTGGTGATGAGATATTTGCTTACTTTGGAATTACAGCAGAACCAGAAGGTGTCCTTAAGTGTGCGATCGAGATAATTCAAGGATTCGGAAATTTTAAGCCATATAAAGGTGGTTCAAGAATTGTAGCAAAAGCATCTATTGATTTTGGGTTAACATATAACGGATCAATAACAGATTCTACTCCATTTGATCCAATTGGTTTGCCGGTTGACAGGTGCGCTCGCTTGAATTCTTTAGCGAAAAGAAATGAGATTCTTTTCTCAAAGGATTTTTTATCAGTCGCAGAGGAGAAGTCATCAGCCAGAGAATTTAAGGTTAAATATGGCTATAACGTTTACTTAAGCGATATAGAGGGAATTGGAAAGACAGAATATTTTAGCATATTGGCTGAATGATTAGGTTTTTATGTAACTTTTCATTTAACTCTGGAAAAGTCAAATACGTTAATTAGACGAATAGTAATTAAAACAACACAATAAGATTCTTTTTCTGGCGAATTTTCTGGAAGGCAAAACAGCATTTGGTAATTGGTTAACTGGTAGTTGGTTAAATGGTGAATAGTTAAATGGTTGAATGGTTAATTTTTGAGTGATTATTTGGGGGTTGAGGTTCCCGCGTGGCGGGATTTATTATAATTAATGCTTGACTCTTTCGAGGGGAGCGAATAACATAACAGCAGGTAACTATTGAACGTCAGTAGTACCGGCAAGAGTTTTCTTAAAAGAAAAGGAATAAACACAATGAATATTTATGTAGGAAATTTGCCGCCTAAGGCAACCGAGGATGAGCTGCGTCAGGCTTTTGAAGAACTTGGCCAGGTCACAGAGGTTCGTCTAATAATGGATAAGTTTAGCGGCGAGTCAAAAGGGTTCGGATTCGTAGAAATGCCCTCTAAAGATGAAGCAGAAAAAGCTATCGCAGAAATGAACGGCAAGGAGTTTATGGGAAGTGCTTTGAACGTCAACGAAGCCAGGCCGAAGACCGATCGTGGTGGTGGGGGTGGTGGGGGAGGAAGACGAGGAGGTTTTGGTGGTGGCCGGGGCGGGGGCGGGGGCGGACGAGATCGTTCTAGTAGAAGCGGTGGCACAGGTCGGTACTAACGACCAGTACTGCTGAATGATTGGGCTCTAAGTGTGAAAATGAGACGGGCTCCGCTTCTAGCGGAGCCCGTTGGTTTTTACGGTTTTATGCTTTTGATTAGCCGGGTATTACGTTGGTCGCACAAGGGCCTTTTTTGCCCTGTCCGACCTCGAACTCCACCGTCTGGCCTTCATTGAGGCTGGCATAGCCGGTCGTCCTGATTTCCGAGTGATGAACGAACAAGTCCTCACTGCCGGAATCAGGGGTGATAAATCCAAAACCTTTTTTCTCATTAAACCATTTCACTTTACCTTTGCTCACAACTGTACTCCTTTGGCCTTTTAACGGCCATAAATTTTATCTCTCGGATTTTCGTAAGAGAATATTCTTGAGAGATGAAAGAACATACCCCACTAAACTTATTCTTATTGTACCGGCAGAGCTAACGGTTGTCAACAAAAATAAAATAAAAATATTCGTAACGGCAGGTTCGGCGGCTCTGTAGAAAAGACTGTGTGTCATTTCGACCGTAGCCCCTGTTCTTGCTTTCGCAAGAAAGCACGGGGGCGAAGTGGAGAAATCTGTTTAAAATACAGGTTTCTCAGCTCGCTCGAAATTAAATCTAAAATGTTCTACAGAGTATTTTGAAATACTAAAAAAGTCCTTGTCCTTTACACCCGAAGTACTATATTATTGTAGTTTTTGAAGTTGTTTTTAACGAGAAACTACAAAATAATCTTTTTGGAGACTGAAAAGTGGCTGATACCGGCGACATCCGTAATATCGTCCTTTTAGGGCACGGCGGAAGCGGCAAAACCTCACTCGCCGAGGCTATGCTCCACAGCGCCGGCGCAACGAACCGGCTCGGAAGCGTCGATGACAAATCAAGCATCTGCGACTACTACGATGAGGAAAAAGAGCATCAGCATTCCATTAAATCGGCGCTGGCCAATATCATACACGCCGGCAAGCTGATAAACATCATTGATACGCCGGGCTATCCTGATTTTATCGGCCCGGCTATCAAAGCGATACCCGCCGCAGAAACAGCGGTCATCGTTATTAGTGCACCTGCCGGAATTGAAACCAACACCCGCAAAATGTTCGAATTAGCTGCTGAAGCTAACATGCCCCGTCTCATCGTCATAAATAAGATGGACGCCGAAAATGTTGCTTACCCTGAGCTGATAAAAGGGATTCAGGAAACCTTCGGCTCGCAATGCCGTTGTGCTAATCTGCCCGCTGCTGACAAAGCATCCATTATCGACTGCATCGAGAACGAAACCGGCGACTCACCGCTGATGGACGTGGCCCAGGCCCATACCGAGCTTATCGAAAGCGTCATCGAGGCTGATGATGACCTGATGGAAAGCTACCTCAGCGGAGAAGAAATAACTGCCGAAAAAATAGCTTCGGTATTCGTAGAGGCCCTAAAAGCCGGCACGCTTATCCCGATACTTTTCACCGATGCCCGCAGAGAAATCGGCGTACGGGAGCTCCTGGATATTATCGTAAAATACACACCCTCACCTCGCCAGGTAAAGCCCGTTCAGCTCAAAGACGGCGAGAGCTTAATGGAACTGGCCGCTGACCCTGCCGGCCCGCTGGCAGGTTTGGTCTTTCGTGTCTGCTTCGACCCTCGCTCAAATATGAAGTACTCTTCAATCCGCATTTTCAGCGGCACCATTACGTCAGAGACTAATATGTTGCGCAATGACGAAAAGAAGGGCATTCGGCCGGGACATACCTTAAAATCTCAGGGCGGCGAAAATAAAGAAATCAATGCCGGCGTAGCCGGCGACATCATAACTTTAGCCAAAGTTGAGCAGCTGAAAATCGGCGACCTCATACACGATGGCAGAGCTTCCGGCAAATTCGAGCTGCCCCCCGTGCCCGAACCGATGTTTTCTTTGGCACTTGAGCCGGCCACAAGAGGGGATGAACAGAAAATCAGCTCTTCGCTTGACAGATTGTGTGAAGAGGACCCCTGCTTTAAGGTCAGCAGAGATACCCAGACGAAAGAGCTGGTTGCAAATGGACTTGGCGATTTGCATTTGCGGATAATGCTCGAAAAACTGCGGAACCGCTTTAAGCTGTCGATAACAACAAAGGAACCGAAGATTCCTTACCGTGAAACAATCACCGCTAAAGCCGAGGGACATTATCGCCATAAAAAGCAGACCGGCGGAGCGGGACAATTCGGCGAAGTCTATCTTCGCGTCGAGCCGGCCGAACGCAATTCCGACCCCCCCTTGCAGTTTAGCTGGGATATTTTTGGCGCTTCAATCCCCGGCCAATATGAGCCCGCGGTTGCTAAGGGTGTTAATGAGGTAATGCAGAACGGCGTCGTAGCGGGCTTCCCATTGCAGGACATTTCAGTTTCTGTTTACGACGGCAAACACCATCCCGTCGATTCAAAGGAAGTGGCCTTCCGCGCAGCGGGCAAGGGTGCATTTACCGACGCCATCCAAAAAGCAAAACCTGTCTTACTTGAGCCGATAGTCAATATTGAAATTACAGTCCCCGCCGAAAATATGGGCGATATCGCGGGCGACCTCGCCTCCAAACGTGGAAGGGTCATCGGCCAAGATATGCTGGCCGGCAATTTCATTATCATTAAAGCCCAGGTGCCCTTGTCCGAAGTTACGCAGTATAACAGCCAGCTTAAAAGCGTTACAGGAGGACGCGGCAGCTACTCGATGTCACTGAGCCATTACGAAATAGTACCGCCCAACGTCCAGCAGCAAATCATCGCCCAATATGCAAAGAAAAAAGACTCCGAGTAATTGCACACAATTGTCATTGCGAGGCCTCCATCTTGCTTTTACAGGAAAGCAGGGGGCCGCGGCAATCTACATGCTTTCTGCTCTCAGGTAAATCCCCCAAAGAACCTCTGCACAATCGCACGCGAAAATTTTCAATCAAATCCGCAGGGGCTTACCTGAAAAGTAAGCAAGGACAGGCATATCGAAAGAAAGGCCTTATGCGTCAAAACAGGTAAAATACCAGCAAGTTTTCAATCAGAAACGCAGAGGCCTGAAAGCAAAAATCAGAAATTTCAAAATTTTTTTTATTCATTTCTGCATAAGCACTTAGGCACCCCACACATCCTTAAAATCCCCCAATTTTCGACACATTTGTGCAGATAGCTCTAATTATAGAAAGAGTCGTTTGTCTTTTGTAAACAGTATTTAGCCCAACGACTCGCCACTAACAATTTATCTTGTATCTTGAGTCTGTAGTCCTTCTCAATCAATAACTAATTCTGTGCGGAGGAAGATTATTACCGAGTTCGTTGTCAGAATCCCATCCTGGCTCGAAAAGCCGGCCGTCTTACCAACCCTCTGGTACAGACGTCTGCGCTACGGCTATCCCTTCAGGCGAATCCCACTCTCCCAGCGAAAATACGCAATCGTTGACCCTGACGACTACGATTGGCTGTGCAAACACAAATGGTACACCGCCATAAACAGTAATAAATGTTACGCCTTCAGAGGCCAATGGTCCAAAACACAAAAAAGAAGATTGACAATAACTATGCACAGAATAATCATAAACGCCCCCGAAGATATGTTCGTTGACCACATCAATCATAATGGCCTGGACAACAGAAAGGCCAACTTACGTCTTGCCACTCCCGCCGACAACGCCCGATACGCCCGCTATCCTAAGATAAACACATCTTCAAAATACAGAGGCGTCTGGTACAACAAACAAAGAAAAAAATGGCGTGCCACAATCGTCGTCAATCGAAAAAGAAAACACCTCGGCTATTTCAAAGATGAACGCCAAGCCGCCCACGCTTATGATGAATCCGCTAAAAAATACTACAAAGATTTCGCCATCTTAAACTTCCCTAAATAGTCAATAGTAAATCGAAAATAATAAATCGAAATGTCATGTCGAGCGCAGCCGAGACATCTATTTAAAATCGTCATTCCCGCGAAACTTGTCCTGAGCGCAGTCGAAGGAGCGGGAATCCAGTATCAAGTATTTAATTCACTAATCTCTAATTCGCTAATCCACTGAACCTGTCATCCTGAGCAAAGCCTGTCCTGAATTAGCCGTAGCCCTGAGCGTAGTCGAAGGGGTAGCCGAGGGGCCGATGGGCTCATAACTGTTAAGTCTTTGGCCCTGTCAGACCAGCACAGCCACCGCTTTACTAAGACAGACAATTCTTACCGGCCAGGAAAGAAAATCGCCGAAATGACAAATTCGCGATTGATTTCCGTTCGGCGAGTGCTATATTATGCTCATAGTTTTCATTGATATTCCACGAGTCATAAGAAATGGATTATACCCGAGCCGAACCAAAGTTTCGCAGGCGTCTTATATGTGCGACGCAATGGTATTTGGGACGTTATGCGGACCAATATAAATAATGTTAGGCGTCTTGAGCGAGCGTTTTATGCACAACGTTCCTGAACCAGAAGATTACACCGAAAAGGAGGTCTATGCCTTCTTCGGCCTGGCTGCTTATTCGGCGCAATTTCTCGAAAAGGGCTTCGTAAACATGGTTGTCACGTTTAAGACCTTCGGCTTGCCCATCACTCGTGCCGAGTTCGATGAGATTTTCTCTGCGCACGACTCACGCACACTTGGCCAGTTGTTGAGAACCGCCCGTGACCTTCACATCCCGATTCCCGATGATACAGACAAGCTACTCATGCAGGCTTTAGAGAAACGCAACTACCTCAACCACGATTTCTTTGCTGACCATGCGGGTCACTTCATGACCGAGAGTGGCAGGCGCACGATGATTCAGCGCCTAAGGGATTTGATTTTGCTTTTCAAAGGCGCCGACCGACTCTGCGAGCCGATTTACCTACCATTACTTGAGCGCATGGGCGTTAGTGAGCAGTCGTTACAGAAGCACGCCCAGGAGTTGATTGCGAGAGCGAAGCATGACGAAGACGCCTAACAACTGGCTGCACCCGACGGCGGCCTCAGTTTTGTAGGATAGGCAAATTTTTTGCCTATGCTGTCTTTATTCGGAGCGGAAAATCTGGGGGCCCCATACCGGGGAAATAGAGGGTCAGCCCCTTCGACGGAGTTTACCCTGAGCGTAAGCCGAATGGGCTCAGGACAAGCTCTTAAAATATAAAATAAGAAATCCGGAATTATTGTAATTCGAGGAAGTTTTGATATTATTATGGAATCGAAATGCCTGTTTGCGGGGTCAGGCGTTTAATAGGGAGAAATAGGTATGGTGTCCCCAGATTTCAAGTTCCCAGATTCCAGATTTTATATTTGGGCATTTTCCTGGTTCTGTTCAATAACCACGCAGTCACCTGTTTTATTGTGAATCCGTCATTCTTCTTTAATCAGCAATTTTAACCACGAAAACACCGTTTATTCGATTTTTTTGCCGGTTAAGCAAAATATTTTTATTTTTTGTTTGCAATGCAAACAAGTTTGCTATATTATATAGTAAACATGAGGTTTGAACCCGAAAGGAGCAATATTATGAGTACACAACAAAATCAAGTTCCACAAAATACGGAAAAACTCAAAGAAATTCCGAAATGGACACGCAAGTATGCACAAAATCGAACGCTGACTTCTCTTGCAGTCATAGTAATAACAATGCTTACTGCTATGGTCATTGCAGGTCTGTCGTATTTAGCAGGAGCAGCGTTCATAAAAGGGAATATGACCGTTTTCCGGGTTTGTATTGTTGTGTTATTTGCCATATTGGTATTTGTGTTGATTATCCGTGCTTCAAAGTTTGTCGGCGTCATAATTCAGAGGTGGATAGATCAACTTATATACGACCATGAAGGAACCGCAACAATGCCGGAACCGAAATTAACGAAGAAAAAGAAATGGTTAGCCTATGTTGTTGGGCCTGTAGTTGGCGGTTGCATTATAGGCACTTATTATTTGAGCATGGAGGGTTATATTGCATTCAAATATATGCAACCTGTCTCGGCCCTATATTTAGTTCCGTTTCTTGTCCATCTATATTTCCTGCAACGGCCGAGGATCGGGCCTTTAGTCCTGATCTGTCCGATACTTTATACTATTCATGCGATATTGATAGTTGCAGGTGTACCGATATTTTTCACGGGAAATTTGGGTATATTGAATATGCTTCTTCCGGTATTTGGATACACCTTTTTGGCTCATGTAATCTGCCACGTTTACAGTCGTTATGCCCTGAAAAAGTTAAAAGGCCTCACACATCTTGAAGGAGACACGGCTAATGGAGATTGACAAGATTATTCATGAGCCGGCAAGATTGAGGGTCATGATGATCCTTGCGGGGATTGAACAAGCGGATTTTAACTTTCTGCTGACAACCCTTAACTTAACAAGAGGCAACTTATCCCGGCATGTGGAGAAACTTGAATCCGCAGGATATCTCAAAGTTAAAAAGTCCTTCAATGGCAAAATCCCCAATACAAGATACCAACTCACGCAAAAAGGCTCAAAAGCCTTGGCTCAATATTGGGAAAATCTCGATACTGTTCGGCGATCTGGCCAGTCATAATAAACGGGCCTGCTCCCCGAAATTTGATCCAAGTTGTGTGAGAGGATATTGTCTTTAAAGCAGAACTCGTCATGGAAAAGTAGTCAGAAGGGTTGAGTAGTTTTAATGATAAATTTGATATCCTATTACGAATGAGGCTCAGCGGCGTAGATGAGCAAAATCTGATAAATCTGGGCTTAAATCTGGTGACACCATAACTATTTTATTTGCGTCAGGGATGTTGCTGGTTATGATGCCGGCATAACACGGTCGGCCCCCCTTCTTGCTTTTGCAAGAAAGCAGGGGGGCGGCTGTTCCGTACCATATCACGGGCGCAAGTCAGTATCTCTATGATTTCATCGTCGCCGAAGCCGACTCCACTTTATACACATTTCCCTGTAAATAAATCTATTGCCACAGCCGGCCAATAATTTCGTTTTAGATTCAAAATGCCTTTTCCTTTAATTCAGAACGCTGATTGTCTTCTACCGAATCTGTTCCGGCTAATCAACTAATCAACCAATTCACCAATTAACTAATTCTTTCGGTTAGCTCCTTGCGGTTCTTGGTCAGCCAGTTTGCTTTGCGAAGAATCATTTGCAGAAAATCGGTGCCGCTTAGATGGCCGAAGAAGCCGGTCGCCGCTATCGGCAGCACCGCCTCGGCTATCATAGTCTCAATCATCAAATCAATCAGCGAATCCTGCTTATTTTTATCTAACTTGATAACACTGCGGTAACCATTCAGGAACTGAACGAGTTTGTCCTGGTCGAAGTAGTCCGGCCAATCATTTGGATTCGGCCGATTAGCCACAATGGAAAATTGCAGCATCCCGTTGGCAAGGTCCGTAAGCGGCGGGGCAATCCTGACCGAATCGAAGTCGAGAACGGCAGCAAGTCTGTCTTTGGAAAAAAGCATATTACCAGGATGCCAATCCCCGTGTACAACTTGATGCTGCCACGAGTCGAAGCCTAATTCGTTTACGCGAACACTCGATTCGTTATAAAGCGTCATCAAGGCCTCGGCGGTGTTCCGTAATTTCTTATTCGGATTGGTTGGCCTATCGGAGCCGAGCGTTTTCAGATGCCTGCGAACGGTGGAAGAATCGTGGAAGCAGCTCTTTAACCCGCCTATGGCGGACTCGTAAGCAAAGTCAGCCAAATGCCTATGAAACTTAGCTAACTGCCGACCCGCATCAATAGTAGCTTCTTCTGAGCCGTCGTACCGGGTACCCGTGACAAACTTAAAAAGCTCGTAAATGTGATGATTCAATTGCAGGACAGTATTATTCTTATCGCGAGTCGCCAGCAGGAAAGTAACCGGAAAGGCTTTCGTTGCCAGATGACTTTGCACCGCATGTGCGAAGGCCGCTCGGCAGAGGTCGTCTTTGCCTTTCGGCCGACGTTTAAGAAGGAATTTGCCCTGCTCAGACACTATCGCCATTTTCGGCGCACGCCTGTTGCCGCCGGACAAAGGCTTTACCTGAAGGACTATGCCGATGCCGTAATGGCTGAGGACTCGAACAAGCTCCTCGGTTGAAAAATATGCACCGCCTCGGGGCATAAGCTAATATTACAGCGTCACTTAATCGTGGAAATCTGGTTTTTACGTTAAAATCCGAAGCACAAAATCCGAAATCCCAAACAATATCGAATGTCACAAATCCCAATTTTCAAAACAAAAAGTGCATATCCTGCTGATGGAACAGTTTGTGTTTTTGGTAATTTGTATTTTGAATTTGTTTCTACCGTTAGGCGTCCTTTGGAGAGTTTCGATATTCGGATTTCGAATTTAATGCAATTGCCGTAAGCATTTATAAAATAACAGCTTTTTACCGACCGGTTGAATCTAAGCAGCGTTGTAATATTAATTGATTATTGATTATTGTCCCACTCCCCGGCCGCAGCCAAGGACAAGTTTTACACAGATGACAATTTTAACGACTATTGATTACGAAGCAACAGGATAAGAATAATCACAAAGAATAATGCCAATACTGTACTTAAAATCAATATCGCCATTCGGTACTGGGCAACGGCCTCTTCTTTGTAACCTTCTTCTTTTTCAACGACATCTCCCCTTTCCAACTGCTCGAACATAGACACGTCAAATCTTTTGTGCGCCTGAATCGGCGGCCGGCCCTCGCGAAGCGCCTCTAAATCCGTCAGCAGTTCTTCAATGTCGTTATATCGTTTTTCCCTCCGCTTTGCCATCATAATTTCAATGACTTCGGAGACTCCTGCTGAAAGTGAGGTATTTATATGGTCGGGCGGAATCAGTTTTTCCCTGAGGTGTTTCCGCATAACATCGGCGGAATCTTCTGCCATAAAGGGCACACGGCCAGTCAACATGTGGTAGAGTGTAGCTCCCAGGCCGTAAATGTCGGCCCTGCCGTCGATGTCTATCTTGCCTCGAATCTGCTCGGGCGCAATGTAGTACGGCGTTCCGTAAGCCTTGCCTGCCTCGCTCTGTGCCGCTTCGATGTCCGTTGTTTCGCGAGCCAAACCCATATCGGCAAGCTTGACCGTGCCATTAGCGCTTATCATAATATTCTTAGGCTTGACGTCACGGTGAATAAGACTACAGGCATGAGCGTGAGCAAGGGCTTTAGCAACCTGAATGATTATGTCCAGCGCTTCGGCTTCCTCAAAAACCTTTCCCGCCGCCAAATCATCAGCTATGGTCTTGCCCTCAACATACTCCATTACGAAATAGTGGTATCCTCCCGCCTCGCCGACGTCAATGGCCTGGACGATATTGGGATGATTGAGCCTGCCGGCGGCCTGGCCTTCTCTGTAAAACCGTTCGACATACTCCGGATTTTCACTGAAGCGCTTCGGCAGAATCTTGATGGCGACCATGCGATTCAGACTCAACTGCCTTGCCTTGTAAACGATGGCCATTGCACCTGCGCCGAGCTTGCCGACTATTTTATAGCCGGGAATCTTATGTGCCGCATCCTTGCTTTCTTTTATGCCTGTCTTTAACCTCTCGGCCTGGGTTTCCGTGATGTAGCCCAGCTCGACCATAAGGTCTTTAAGTATTACAGGATTGACCTTACTGCGAGATTCCAGCTCCTCAAGTGAGTGGCGCAGCTCATCATCGGTGCAGAGCCCCTGCTCTATCGCAATTTTACCGAAGACGGTATCGTAATTTGTTTCGCTCGTCATTAAATATAGCCTGAGTAAGCCGAGAAGCACACGCCGATGAACCAATCCTTTGGCTTTAGGTTAAACATCCGATAACAAACCATTTTGCGCTAATTATCGACTTACAAGAAGCATTGTCAAAGAAAATTTGCCGTTTATTTAGAAACATATTGGTTAGAAGAAAATCGGCCTTTTTGGGCCGGGGGTTTAGTAGTTTTTACCCTAAAGACTGTACTTGTCGTGTCTCGATTCTCGATGCTGGATGCTCGATACGAGAAACGAGCGACGAGAGGCGATAGACGAGAGATGAAATTGCCCCTTCGATTCTTCGGCTACCCCTTCGACCCATTCGACTACGCTCAGGGCAGGCTCTGCTCAGGGCTACGGCTAATTCAGGACAGGCTCCGCTCAGGATTCAGGGCGGGCTTCTGAATTTTTTCTTGCTTTTGAAGATAAGGCCGGACATAATTTCATCGGCAGAAGCGGGATTGGCAACTTTGAGCCAACAAGAAGAATTGCATAGGGGCGACTTTTTCGAACTGCCCATGCGGATTGTTTATAAGAATAAGCGGCTACAGACGTGAGCGGGGAAGAAGTCCGGAAATGACGCCGGCGCTTTCATTGATGAGAGAAGAATTCTTTCGTTGACGGGAATTGCGGTGTGGGGTATTGTAAGCTTTCCAAGTTATATATTGTAAGCAGGTAGTGTAGGAGATAAAATGATGGCAGAACCAATACACGATGTGCCTATAAAGGATATAAGGGATGTCGACAAGACAGGATTGAATGTCAGGCGAACCGACAGAGATGCCAGAGTGGAAGACCTGGCAAAGAGTATCAAAAAACATGGACTCATAAATGCCATTGTTTTGAGGGGCGAATTCGACAATCCACCCTATGAGTTAATTTCTGGACATAGGAGATTAGCTGCGCATAAGCTTATACCTGGGAAGAAAACTATCAAAGCTAAGTTCAAACCTCCAAACTACAGTGACTTTAAGGCGAGAGTTGAATCGTTAATTGAGAATATGCAGAGAGTGGAGCTTAACCACGCTGATACGGCGGAAGCCATCACGGCAATGTATAACAAGTATAAGAAGAATGATCGCAAAGTAGCAGAGGATTTGGGTATGCCTTTGCGGACAGTGAGAGACTATATTAAGATTGAAGAACAGGCCTCTGATTACGCGAAAGATCTACTGCGACGTAGGAAGGTGAAAAAGGCCGACGTGAAAAGAGCTATAGATGCAGCACAAGGTGACCCTAAGAAGGCAGATAGGCTATTAGCCAAAATGCCCGACCTATATGGACATGAGAAGAAGAAAGCAGTTGACTATGGAAAAGAACATCCAAGAGCAAGCGATGAGGAGATAATTCGCCAAGCCCAAAAAGGGAGGGATCTGGAAATAGTGGTTCTGAGTATAGAGCCAAGAATCGGTAATGCGCTGAAGAAAGCCGAGCAAAGCCTGTACATGAATAGAGAAGAGATTGCCTCCAAAGCACTTGAAAAATGGCTTATTGATAATGGTTTCTTGTCGCGCGAATAATCAGAAAGGGTCGAGTTTGAAGCATGAGCAGAAACTTGAAGAGGCACTTGCACTTATTATAGCGTGTACACGGCGGGTTAAGCGTACCAAAGATATAGTGACTTTGGCCAAAAATATCTCATACGCAGAACAACGCATGGAGGGGTTAGGGGCCGTTGCACAAGCAGTGAGGCTTTCGGTTCAGCAATTAAAGGATTTTCTCGCAGTAGAAAAACTATGTGACGAGGTTAAGGCATTAGTTGAAAACCGCGCTATTGACAGCGTGGATATGGTGAAAACCATCAGCAACATGGCGCCGGACAAGCAAAAAGTATTGGCAAATTACTTGGTCGAAGGGAAACTCACATCAGAAGATGTGAGAATTATAGTTGCGTTCGCCAAGAGATTCCCGCAAAAATCCATGACAAAGGTTATAAAGAATTACGAGAAATCCAAAGATGTTCGAGTGTATGTAGTAGAGTTTCGAATAACCAGCGACTTCGGTGGGAAAGTTAAGTTGCAGAGGTGGTTTGGGGAAATTGTTGGCCGGCGCCAGATCAGATCACTTCTGGTTAAAGACGGTGTAGGGGTTCTGAAGGTAAGTAGCACAGGACTTAAAAATCTGCGGGCGGCCGTCCGAGAAAATAAAACAACGCTTAGAAAGTTTGTGGCGTCGGTTGTAAAAGGAGCCGCTGTGAGAAAATGAGCAGAAAGGTTGTTAATAAACAAGAGGCAAGGGGAGTTGGTGACCGGTTGGATTTAGAACCGTACCACCAGATGTGCGAGGTTCTCTGGTATTGGAGAATCGACGATTTCATAAGGGGGTTAGGGCAAAAGGAGGGTGGTATTCTTGCGTTTGTAAGAGGTTTGCACTTTTCCGCACAACTAATATACGCAATCCGCGACATAATCTCCAAGAAAGATTTGAAGGCAAACTGGGGCCACTTATTAGACAGGGCTGGAGAATATTGTTCGCGCGAGTGCGATATTATAATTCATAAGGGAGAGCGTAATCAATGGAATGGACAACAACGTAAAGACCCTGTTATGGATTTCAAATTCGTTAGGCAAGATAAGGCAATAATAGTGATAAGCTGTAAATCATATTTAAGGTCAGGTGCTGTTGATAAAGACTATGTGAGATGTTTGAATCCTTATTGTAAAAAAATTTGGTTATTTGCTGAATGTTGTGAGCCTAAACATGTAAAAGCTATAAAACAACAGGCGCATGATGCAGGATACCAAAACTTTTGGTATTTGTATCAATGGTCGCGTGAAACAACAAGTCGAGAGAGAAACGAGACTGGGTGGTTAGATTTCGTAAAGAAAATAAGAAGTCTAAAGGCTTAGACGCACGAATGCCGATAGAAAATAAAAGGAAAATGAGTTAACAATGTATTCCAAGTAAATGCTTGAAGTGGTAAATATACCAAATCACGTGTCTAAGTGGGCGGATAAGCTGCATAGCGTAATCTCGCCGTTTCATTTGAGAGGAATCCGAGTTGATTGTCCGGTTTGTGGGGAAAGAGGTACAGCAACATCGAGATGGGTAAAAGGGCCAACGGTCAAGCCGGTTTATGTTATTCATAATAGAAATGGAACAGTAGAAAGTGTGTGCGGGCTTGACGAAGAAAAGGCTGAACAGATTCGGCCAGAAGTTAATGTTTCTAAGAGCGACCTTCGCAAGATTCTAAGCGGAGCTAAATGTTTTGTATTAATAAGCGGGGGTAAAGATAGTTTAGCAACATTGGTATATACAAAGAAGGTAGCAGAAGAAGTTGGGGCTGACTTGAGGGCTATTCATGTCGATACAACAGTTGGCTTTCCAGAAGTGACAAAATATGTTCGAAAAGTAAGCCGACAGCTTGGTGTTAGATTATCAATCGTACGACCGGAAAAGAATTTTTTTGACTTAGCGGAAGATTGGGGGATACCAAGTTTTCGATTTCGCTGGTGCTGCAGAGAGTTAAAAATCAAGCCGGTGCAGGATTTTCTTGCTAAAATTTCTGGCCCAAAAGTAGTGATCGATGGTATTCGAGCTGAGGAATCAAATCAGCGAGCTAAATATTTACCGATATGGTATCATCCAAGTTTCAAATGTTTATCGGTAAGCCCCATTTTCCGGTGGACAAAAAAACAGGTGAAACGATATGTTGAGTCAGCCGACTTGCCAGAAAATCCGGTACGACAATTGGGTTGCTCTGCGGAATGCTGGTGCGGTGCGTATAAAACACAATCGGACTTTCTTAAACTAAAAGAAATTAAGCCTGAACTATTTGACAAACTGTCGGATTTAGAAGAACAGAGTCCTACAGGATATACCTTCCTTTATAAAAAAGGTCAGCGGCTTCCTTTGCGAAAGCTTTCAATAACATCCTAATAGATTCCTTCCTCGACTTCGCTCAGAACGACCCCCGATACCCACCTACTCGGGCACAGGTAAAGAAATGCGGGGGCAAGCATTTTAAACAGATTTAGCTACCGCCACTTCGTGTCTCCACTACGCCCCCGTGCTTTCTTGCGAAAGCAAGAACAGGGGCTTCGGTCGAAATGACAAAAAGGTGGAGATTGCCGTGGGCTCCTGATTTCCTGAACCTGTACTAAAGTAAATACAGGTGCGAGTGAAATCAAGACGGGGGCCTCGCAATGACGACAATAGTCTGCTTTTGGGGTTGACTTGGAGGGGAAAGCAGGTAGAATGCGTAGTCCGATTCTCGATGTTCGTGAGCTAATTAGTTAATTGGTGAATTAGAGAATTAGAAGGTCTAAAGTGCCTAAAGTGAGCTAAATTTGGATTACAGGAGACGAAAAACAAAAGACGGATTCTCGATACTTGATGCTCGATACTCGTAATGTAGTGAATAGTATCTCGAATGAGATATTTTTTTTGATAAATACAAAAACAGATAAGGAGAAGACAGTTGGGTTATAACTGCGTTGTACTGATAAAGCAGGTTCCCGATACCAAAAGGATTACGGGCGATGTTATGAACGATGACGGGACGGTCAAGCGTTCAGCGCTGCCGGCCATCTTCAATCCGGAAGACCTCAATGCTCTGGAGACGGCCCTGCAGATAAAAGACAAACACGGCGGGCATATTACGGTTATTACGATGGGACTGCCGGCGGCAAGTGCGATTCTGCGAGATTCGCTTTTCCGCGGGGCCGACGATGCAATCCTGATAACCGACCCTCGATGTGCCGCGAGCGATACATTAGCAACCAGCTATATCCTGAGCTGTGCGGTCAAAAAAATAAACTACGATGTCGTGCTCTGCGGCAGGCAGGCGATTGACGGCGATACAGCACAGGTAGGGCCGCAATTGGCGGAGAAATTAGGCATTACGCAAATTACATACGTCGAAGAGCTACCGGAACTGAACGGCAAGAAAATAACGGCCCGGCGAAATGTCGGAAACGGCTGGCAGCAGGTCAAGGCCAAGCTGCCGGTGCTGCTTACGGTTACCGGCGATGCAAATGAGCCGAGAGTTGCAGCCGCTAAAAAAATGATGAAGTACAAAAAGGCTATGACGCCGATAGAAATCGAGCAAAAAATCAAAGCCGAAAATCCGGATGCCGACGAGGCGGATATAAAAGAGCTGGCGGAGCACAAATGCGGCAAATATATAGAGGCAGGCTTACTGATGAAACAATGGGACCTGGATGCTGTTGGAGCGAACTTGAGCTGGTGCGGCCAGAGCGGCTCGCCAACGAAAGTCCATCGCATTCAGAGCGTTGTTCTGGCAGCGAAAGAAAGTAAGAACATCGAGCCGAGCAAAAAGGGAATATCGGATATGATACACGAATTGATTGAAGACAAGATAATAGCGTGAATTAGTGAATTAGTGAATTAGTGAATTAGTGAATTAGAATTAAATGGTGGAGCAAGCCCCACCCTACGGCTAAGCACGAAACAAATTCGAATGACAGAATTTCAAAATTCAAAATGCTTTGTAGAAATCATTGTAGATGTAATTTTGAGCGAGATGAGGAACCTGTTTCTTAAACAGATTTCTCCGCTTCGCGATGCTTCGCATCGCTTCGGTCGAAATGACAGATGGTCTTTTCTACAGAGCAAATTCAAAACAGAATTGAACAGTGGGAGCAGGCCCCACCCTACAAGGATTACAAAGAATGGAAAAAATGGATTCCCGCTTACGCGGGAATGACTATTTGCAATACGAGAAACAAGCGACGAGAGACGAGTTATGATAGAAGTGAACAGAAAAGGTGAAGTTTTGGTTTTTGCTGAGCAGCACAACGGACAACTTGAAGATACGCCAATCGAGCTGATGAGCAAGGCACGGCACTTAGCCGATACGCTCAACGTAAAATTGGCTGCGGCTGTCTTAGGCGATAACGTTAAAGACCTTGCAACAAAGCTCATACACTATGGAGCCGATAAGGTATATCTGGTCGAGCATCCGTTGCTCGGCTCTTACCAGACGAACAGCTATGCAAAAGTAATGTACGATTTAATCCATAAGCACCAGCCGCAGATTGTGCTCTACGGAGCGACAATCACCGGCCGGGATTTGGCGCCTCGTATTGCAAGTGCCGCAAAGGCCGGGCTTACGGCCGACTGCACGGATTTGCAAATCGGCGACCACGAGACAGTAAAAGATAAAAAGCTCCATAAGAATTTGATGTTTCAGATAAGGCCGGCCTTCGGCGGAAATGTAATCGCCACTATTATCAATCTCGACCGCTGGCCTCAGATGGCTACGGTTCGTGAAGGTGTAATGCCCGCGGCAGAGCCGGACACAACGCATAAAGGCGAGATTGTCGAAGAGGAAGTACAAATATCTCAGCAGGATTTGCCTCTGGAGATTCTCGATGAGCACAAACGCCCAAAGAAAGTTGACCTTAAAGCGGCAAGGATAATCGTGGCCGGCGGAGCAGGTGTGGGCAGCAAAGAGAATTTCAAACTCGTATGGGACTTGGCAAATTGCCTCGGTGCAGCGCCGGCGGCAACCCGAGCGGCGGTTGACCTGGGCTTTATAGACCATGACCATCAGGTCGGGCAAACCGGTACGACGGTTCGGCCGAGCTTGTATATAGCCGTCGGAATCAGCGGTGCAATTCAACACCAGGCAGGGATGTCACAGAGCCAGAAAATTGTCGCCATCAACAACGACCCCGATGCACCCATATTCGGCATCGCACATTACAAGATAGTAGGCGACCTTAACGAAGTTGTGCCAATGTTGATAAAATCAATCAAAGAAAAAAGTTGAGATACTCGATGCTCGATTCTCGATACTCGTAGATGGAGAAGACCTGTGGCGTATCAGAGTTATAGAGATTTGGAGATTTACAAGAAGGCCCATAAACTGGCAATAGAAATTCACGAGATGAGTTTGAAGCCGCCTAAGTTTGAGTTATATGAGGAAGGAAGCCAAATAAGAAAATCGAGTAAATCAGTTAAAAATAATATAGTGGAAGGCTTTGGAAGACGCAGATATAAGCAGGAATTCATCAAATTCCTTACTTATTCCATAGCATCTTGTGATGAGACTCAAAGCCATCTGGATACTCTATATGAAACTAAATCACTGAAGGACGCGGAAAGATACGAGTATTTTTGTGAAGAGTACGACCACCTTGGCAAGATGATATCCAATTTCATTAAGTCAGTAGAGGGCGGTCATAAAACGAGAATCTAGTATCGAGAATCGAGAATCAAAAATGGCAAATTTTTACAGGGACAATAACGATATACAGTTTTTGTTCAGGCACACAGACCTGGGTAAATCGGCGGAGGCTTGCGAAGAGGGCTTTAAGTTCGCAAACGAATTTGATTATGCACCGGCCAATTCCGAGGAGGCGATAGAGAATTATGATATGGTGCTGGATTCGCTCGGTCAATTAAGCGCGGACTTCATTGCGCCGCGAGCTGAAGATGTGGACCGGCAGGGCAATATCCTTAACGAAGACGGCTCGGTAACTCGTGCGAAAGGAATACAAGAATCTATTGAAAAGCTCGGCCAGGCCGAGGTTATGGGTTTTACGCTGCCGCACCGCTTTGGCGGATTGAACTTTCCGAATCTTGTTTATTCGATGGCAATTGAGATTCTCTCGCGAGCGGACGCGGCACTTATGAATATATTCGGCCTGCAAGGAATCGCTGAGACAATTAACGCGTTCGCAACGGAAGAAATAAAGCAGAAATATTTACCGGATTTTTCCGCAGGGAAAGTAACCGGTGCTATGGTTCTGACAGAGCCGGACGCGGGCTCCGACTTACAGTCGGTCAAGCTCCGCGCTTTTGAGAATGACAAAGGCAACTGGTTTCTGCACGGGGTGAAACGGTTTATAACCAACGGCTGCGGCGATGTGCTGCTGGTGCTGGCTCGCAGTGAGCCGGACAGAAGCGGAGGGCTGGGACTGAGCTTGTTTGTATGCGAGCCGGGGCCGACTGTGCATATTCGCCGGCTGGAAGATAAATTAGGCATTCACGGTTCGCCAACGTGCGAAATATTCTTTGACAATACACCGTGTGAGATAATCGGTGAGCGACAGCGGGGCCTTGTAACATACGTTATGAGCCTGATGAACGGCGCCCGTATCGGCATTGCAGCCCAATCAGTCGGTATCGCCGAAGCTGCATTTCGCGTGGCCCGCGATTATGCTGCAACAAGAAAACAGTTCGCAGTGGCTATCGAGAAGCTGCCGGCGGTCCGTGATATGCTCATCGATATGAAGATTGCTATAGAAGCCGGTCGAGCGCTTTTGTATGAAACGTCACGGGTAGTGGATTTGGAAATCGGATACGCCAAACAACTTGAAGAAATAGATTCCCGCTCCTTCGACCTTGCTCAGGACAGGTTTCGCGGGAATGACAAGGAAAAAAGCGGGAATGACGGCAGGGATAAAGCCCCGGCCAAACAGCTCAAGAACGATTCGAGAAAATACAAACGATACGCGGCGATGCTGACGCCGATGAGCAAATATTATTGTTCCGAGATGTGCAACGAAATTGCTTACGATTCGATTCAAGTGCTCGGAGGCAGCGGCTATATGCGGGATTATCCCTGCGAACGTCACGCCCGCGATGCGAGAATTACAACTATTTACGAAGGAACAAGCCAATTACAAGTCGTTGCTGCGGTTCGCGGCGTCTGCAGCGGGACCGCCGAGAAATTCATCGCCGAGCTGGCCGGTCAAAATTATGACGATGAAGTAAAAGATTTGCTCGGAAAACTTGCAGAAGGAACAGAACAATTGAAAGAGTCTGTTGCCTTTGTAAAAGAGCAAGGCAACGAATATATGGACCTCTACGGCAGGGCGCTGGTCGATATGGCAATAGACTTGATTAACGGCTATCTTTTCTGCGGCCAGGCCAGCACAAAAGTTGATATGGAATTTCCTGTGGGCGAGAATGACCAGACTGACAAAGGCCAAACAGTCTCGATGAAAGAACGCAAGGCGATGATTGCCCAACGGTATGTTACCAAAAACGCACCGAAAATTGCGGCTTTGTCGGAGATGATTCGCACCGGCGATAAATCAACGTTTAGTGATTATGAAACTATGGTGGGACCAGTACCCATCGAATGAATTAAGAATTGAGAACGCTTTGTAGAAAACATTATAAACTTAATTTCGAACGAGCTGAGAAACCTATTTTTAAAAAAGATTTCTCCACTTCGCGATGCTTTGCATCGCTTCGGTCGAAATGACATTGTTTTTTTCCACAGAGCAAATTAAGAAGTGAGAAGTATGAAGTGAAGTATTTAAGATGCGCATAGGTTACTCCTCTTAGAGGCCTTTACGAAATACGTTTCACGAAATACGAGATACGAAAGAATGCTTAGAGCGGTTATATTTGATTTCGACGGGGTGATAACCGATTCGGAGGTTTTGCATCTTCGGGCTTTTAATCAGTCGCTGGCCCAGTATGGTATCGAGATAACAAAAAATGATTATTACACAACGTATCTGGGCCTCAATGACAATGATTGCTACAGGCTGCTTGTCGAGAAGGGCCTGCTCAAAATGGACGAGCAGCAAATCAACGCTCTTATGACTCAAAAAAAGAAGATGTTCGAGCAATTGGCAAAGACCGAAGGTAAGATGATTGAGGGTGTGCGCGATTTTCTGAGTATGCTTGAACAAAACAATATACCAATGGCGATATGCTCCGGCTCACTGCTGACGGAGGTGGAAATGGTATTAGACGAGGCCCGGCTGGGCCATTTGTTCGAAGTGATAGTCTCGGGCGAACAGGTAAAAAAGGGGAAGCCCGACCCGGAAGGATTCCTGCTGACTTTGAAAAGGCTTAACAATAATGTTACTTCAGCCGAAGCAGGGAATAAGAATTACATTTTACCAAGCGATTGTGTCGTTATCGAAGATTCACACTGGGGGCTGAAAGCCGCCAAGGCGGCGGGGATGCATACGATAGCCGTGACAAACTCCTACGATGCCGAGCAGTTAAGAATGGCTGATAAGATCACTGACCGGCTAAACGAACTGAGTATAGGCGATTTACAAAAGCTTTGTACTTAGATTTCACATGGGCTGACTGGGTGCTGCGCAGCGTGTACTTCGCTGTGTAGCAAGCCCATCCCACCAAACCCTGTAAGTGTAACAGGGATTCTTAGAAAAAGAGTAAGTTAAAAACGAAATGTTTAATCAGAAAATGTACGTAGTCCTTTTGATTAATCAAAGGACTATGAGCTTTGATTTGTATCTCGTTTATTTATCATTCGTTGCAGGGCTTATGCCCGGGTCAGTTTTCAGGGGTCACCACAGCGTTGTCATCAATCAGCTCCCACCACAATCGCGGATAGTCCTGGCCTTCGAGAATCCACCAGATGTCTTCCGTGCCGTTGGCCGTCTCATCTATGAAGTCCCACCCGGCGTTAAGGAACGTGCCGGCCGTTTGCATCTGGGTCGTGGTCCCTCCAGTGCCACCGACAGATCGACTGTGCAGGATGCGGATCGTGCCTTCTTCCCCGACCAGGAGATCGAGATGCCCATCACCATCCAAATCTGCAACCGTCCCTGTGTGCCCCTTTCCCGCCAGGTCGTGGTCCCAAATCAGTTCAAAGCCGGCGCCGGGGCGATTGCCGTATATCCGCAGTGCCCCATCGGCATAAGTGCCTACAAAGACATCGTCGTAACCATCGAGATCAAAGTCAGCCAAGGCAAGGTTGAAGGCAGCGTTATGCAGGTCAGGGCCCACCCAATGCTCTACGAGCGAACCATCGCCTTGGGAGAGAAAGACGTGAACGCGCCCCCAACCCACATAGACCGCCAAATCTGTCAGATTGTCACCATTCACGTTTCCGACGGCTAAGCTGAACGTCCGGTCGCCCAAGTTCAACCGGGTCTTCTGGGTGAATGAGGAGCCGGTACCGTCACCGAGGAAGGTCAGCAGCAGACCAGCGTAGATCTCAGTCGCAGCGATGTCGGGTGATCCGTCACCGTTCAAGTTTGCCGCAAAGATGTTGTTGATCGTTCCACTGAAGAATTGGCCGTACTTGCCGCTTTCCCAAGTCTTTTGGAAGCTTGTCCCCAAGCCATTATTGCGGAATACCTCAATCATTCCACCGGTCACGGTCTGGGTGCCGGACAGTATATCTGCAAAAGTGTCGCCGTCTACGTCGGCCAAGTCGAGCGAGTCGTAGCCGGGCCCACCCGTCCAGACTTCGTCCAACCGCCCGCTCCGATTGTTGAGGAGAACGTGCGTGCCGGCCGATTCGCGAATCACCAAGTCGGGACATTGATCGTTGTTCAGATCGGCGGCTTGCACCCAACAGCCATAATGGTCTTCGGGGTATTCGATGATCGTTGACTCGCTGAACTGCCAATTGCCTTCATTGTGTAGTAAAATAGCCTTGCTTACATGATGCCAAGGCGGCTCAGTCTCGTAGGTTGTCGTTACTAGTAAGACAATGTCCGCCAGACCATCTTGGTCGAAGTCGGCAACGGCAGCAAGATGGTTCCCACACCAGAACTCGCCCAGATCGTACGAGAATACCTCTTCAAACTCCAACTGCCGTGATGGCCCCGGCGACGTTTCCCACCACAGCCTCGGATAGTCCTGGCCTTCGAGAATCCACCAGATGTCCTCCGTGCCATTGACCGTCTCGTCCACGAAATCCCAACCGGCGTCAAGAAATGTGCTCGCTGTTTGCATCTCAGCGGTCGTCCTGCCTGTGCCGCCGGCGCTCTTGGTCTGGCTGCTGGTCTGGGTGTCCCAGAAACATTGGGAACATTGCGCCTCAGTACCCCAGGGGTTCGCCATCAGCCCGCCGACATAGCCGGTGCTACTGACTGCACCGGTGCTGTAGCATTGGGTCACAGTACCCTGATCGCCGTTGTCCCCCACCAGCCCGCCGACATTGTAGGTTCCCCTGACCGCGGCATCGCTATAGCAGTCCGCCACAGCCCCCGAACCCCCGTTCGCTCCCACCAGCCCGCCGACACTCTGGGTGCCGCTGACCGCACCGGTGCTGTAGCTCGTGGTGATGCTGCCTCCGTTGGAGCCCACGAGGCCGCCGACATACGAATTCCCGCTGACCACACCGCTGCTGTAGCATTGGGTCACATCACCATAGTTCTCCCCCACCAGCCCGCCGACAGATTGTTCCGTGCCACTGACCGCACCGGTGCTGTAGCACTGGGTCACAGTGCCCACAGTGCCATCCCACGAGCCATTGCTCCCCACCAGCCCGCCGACAGCGTAACCTGAACCGGTTATGCTGCCGCCCACCACCCCAAGATTCTTGACCTCGCCGCCGAGGAGCCAGTATCCCAATTGCCCGAACAGGCCCAAATAGTCCTTGCCTGTGATTGCCAGGTTTGAGATCGTATGTCCATTGCCGTCGAAGACGCCGGTGAAAGGAGTCCCTCCCTGCCAAGAAGGCGTCGGGGCGATGACGGCCTTGTCGAAGACCTTTCGGCCGGGGAGGTTGGGGTCAAGGTCGATGTCGGCTGTCAGGACGAAGTGCCTGCCGTAATCGTCGGGACTATCGCCCAGCAGCATCAGGTCCTCTGCCGTAGCGATCTGGTACGGGTCCTGGGCCGTCCCGCTGCCCCCGCCGTATTTGGCATAGGCAGGAAAGCTGAAAAGACAGATTGTGATTAATAAAGGGATTGTCCGCAGAATTCGTGAATTTTTCGCCGCCGTCATTTTCGACCTCCTCTGCCCATTTTTGGGCCTACAGAACAAACGCATTGCGTTTCAACTGTCTTACCGGACGAAACGAATTGAACTGACAGGATGCTCCCTCTATAGTTACCGATATGTAATATACCAGATTCAGCTCAGCTACATCAAGAGCAAAAGTACAGAAATTCTCTTACCTATTCATGGACAATAACCGGTAAGAAAACGCTCAGAAGAATGCATTTGGCCGGGCGGGGGTTCAGAACAGCTTTGCAAGCCAGCTCCACGGCGGAATGCGCAGAAAGATTAAGATTGGCTGGAGACAGAAACCGGCCAGAGCAAAGACCCACATATCTTTGTTTTTTTGGTGTGCACCTTCTTTGCGGAACCTGCACCAGGCGGGGATAAAGAGCAGCAGCGGAATCCCGCAATATATGCCGCAGAGAAAGACGGCGAGGCGCCAATCGAAACTCAGCGGCTCGGATGCCACCGCCCGGGCCTCTTCTTCACGGGCCTTTTCGCGCTGCTCCAGCCCTTTCTCGAGAGCAGCCAGACGGTCAGAGGTCAGATGTCGGTCAGCCAGCTCAATCTTTGCGAATTCGATGGCTTTCGGAAGGTGCGTGTCAGCTCTTGTGTACTCAAGCAGGTCGATATCCGACAGACTCTGTATATAATCTTCCACTTGCCTTTCCATACTCAGTCTCCTTTGGAAGACAATCCGTATGGGAAACTCTTGTGGTCGAATCAAAGGTGTCGATCCCGCTTATACCGGTGATATTATAGTCGGAAATGCCTGAAAAAACAAGAAAAGAATAAAGGTTTTTAGTCAGCGTTCAGTCTGTTCCGCTTACTATCTGTTTAGCTGCAATGCGCCGGGGCCGGTGATTTCAAATTTGATTTTGTCGGTCTTTAGGTCCCATTCGATTGCATCAACAGGGACGCCATTGAAGCGGCACGGCTGGAGCTCATCACCCTGCACGGTGATTATGGCCTTGCCGGCGTCGTAGAATAATTTGCTGCCGTTAAATTCCTTATCCTGGTCTTCAAAAGTAATCCCGCCTGTTGCGCTGAGCGTCGAAAGCTTAAATTCACCTTCATCAGCTTCAATAAGGTCGGCCTGGACGTGAGCGGCAGTGACAGTAACCTGCCGGTCATATTGAACCTGACCGTTGACAATAGGGAAGTAATTAACATTCAGCAGAGCTTGTGAGGCGGCATCAGCAACAAGCTGATTTTTATCCAAGAAATACTTCAGCGTCTGGAAGCTCTCTATAATCGCCCAGCACGGCTTGTTCAGGCTGAATTTATCCGGCTGGGAATTCGGCTCCGGGACATCAGCGTTATAGAGTTTTATTACGCCAGGCCCGGTCGCTAAAAACAACTGCCGCGCAGTGTCATAATCGCACTCGAGACATTTTAGCTCAACACCTCCTAACAATCTTTCGCCTGCCGTTTTGACATTTGCGAGCTTTACCGAGCCGCCTTCGGCGGTGAAATGTTTAATCCGGCGGCCTGAATCCGAGGACCGCTTATTTTCGTCCGGTAATAAATCTACAGTAAACTTCGGTCCTGAAATCACGTACTGCTGGCGGCCGTTTGCGTCTTTCCGAAGCATTTCGCATACGCAATCACCCTCGAAGATAACCTGATTTAAGGCCGGCATAAACCTGACCTGTTTTTGAGAGGTTACTTTTACCGGAACCGTAGCCGGGACTATAGTTTGGTTAGGCTCAGCCTGAAATAAATCGCTGGTGTAAAATTTAAGCTCCGATGCGCCAAGGGCAATGGTATCGTCGGTAGATGCGCTGTAATCGATTTTCCGGGTTAAAAATGTAGTTCGGCCATCAGCATCTTTCAATTCTTTGGGGCTTTTGCTGCCGGTTATTGTCGATGCCTCGGGAGCGGACCTGCCGGAATATCCGTCGGCTCTTTTAGAATCCATCGGCGTAACGACAAAGCCGCCGTCACAGGTTACAACAATATATTCAAATTTTTCAGAGGATTCATTCGGCTCGCTCTGCGAGGATTCATTCGGCTCATCCTGCTTCGGAACAGCAGCATTGCTCGTATTAGCGTCGTTCGGACTTTGCGGGGTTCGCTCAGCAGATCCGGCATCAGCCTCATTCGATTGGCCATTCGAGGCCCTTGACCAGAAGATGTCGCTGATGTAAACTCTCTCATCGGCGAAGACCACCTGCTGGGGACTATCAATGAGCACATTTTTATTAAGCACGCATTTGTAGTATTCGCCTTTTCCGTGCTCAACTTGCGTCCGAGCGACTGTGGTCTGTGTCTGTTCCTTATCAGAAGCCACAAGAGGCTCGTCCGGCTGCTGCATTTTGGCCGGGCCGGCGGTATCAGCAGTGCTCTCGGTCTGCGTCCCGGCATTTGAAAGGAAGCCCGCCTGCGAGCTTTTGATACGCAGATTGTCCAGGTCAATTATTCTCAAATATTCAAGGCGCTCCAGCTTGCTATCATAGATAAGCTCCAGGCCGGTGCCGAGCATCTGGGCATTTTCCGAAACAAATTTTACGGGCCCGGCTGTTGAAAGCTGCGACCTTTCGCTTAGAAACGTTATGTCGTCAAGATAAATATTACTTTTTTTGACGTTACTTGAATCCACAGGCAGAATACGGATAACCACATTACCGGTAAATGCTGCGTCCTTGGGAGTGGACCTTCCAACAGCGGTTTCGACCCGGACCTTTCCTGTGTCGGCCGTGACGTAAAATTTGAAATTTCGCTGATAGATATTCATATAGGGCTTTTCAATCTCCCATATATCTCTGACCTCGTGGAGAAGTTTTTCAAAGCCCCATTCCCGTTCAACTTCTTTATTCTCGTTGAGGGTTATGTATCTGGCCTTTCGAACGGTACCAACCCCAACCTCACCAATCATGCCAACTTCATTGTCAAGGCCGCCATTGTTGCTGTCGGCAACAGAATCAATAAATTCGGCCCCCGTATCATTATCCAACGGTATCGGAGGTGTTTTGCTTACCCGACCACAGAGAAGGTATATCGCAAGCACAGCGGCCAGCGAAATAAAGCCTATATAGAATTTTCGTAAACTAAAGCCCATTCGTTTGCAAATCCGAAATTCGAATCCCCGTTTTCACGAGGACAAGCATCTAAATCCGAAACAAATTCGAATTATCAAATGACCAAATGTTCAAAACTGTTTTAGAAAGTATCTCAAAACACAATTTGTCATTCTGAGCAAAGCGAAGAATCTGTTATTTCCGCCAGCCAGACCCTTCGCTTCGCTCAGGGTGACAGCATTGAGACAATTTCTTAGTCATTTGAACATTTGAATTTTAAAAATTGTTTTGTGCTTCGGATTTCGATGTCCTTATTTTATTTTTCACATTATGCTATAATTTTGCGTTTTCTGCTACACCTTCTGTCCCCTATTTTCTGATGGCAGGTATCTGGTCATAAGCTGCCGCCATCTGCCGGTATTTTTCAGGATATATTCTATTACTTCCCGCACAGCACCACTGCCGCCGGTGCGGTTGGTTACATAATCAGCATATTGCTTAACCTCATCAACAGCATTGGCAACAGCCACTCCGAACCCGACGTATCTTATAACCGGCAAATCCGTCAAATCATCCCCGATATATGCCACCCTTTCCGGCGAAAGGGCGAGCCGCTCAAAAAACTTCTCAAGCACAGGCAGCTTGTTGTGACAGTCCTGAAATACATATTCTATCTGCAATTGCTCAGCTCGGCGCTGTGTCGGCTCCGAGGCCCTGCCGCTGATTAAGACAACCTTCAGCCCTGCCCTTTGCCACATCTTAATTCCATGACCATCGAGCGAATTGAAGAATTTGCTTTCACTGCCGTCTGCGTTAATGACCAGCGTTCCATCCGTCAGGACGCCGTCAACATCCATAGCCAACATTTCTATGTCCGTAAGGTTTGTCTTTTTCATTTTCGATATTCGATTTCTAATCTCCGGTTTTCAATCGGCAATCGTCAATTGTCTTCATCCGACAACTTTTATAGTTACGATATCCTGTACATCGATTAGGCCGAGGGGTTTGTTATCGGCATCAACCACCGGCAGGTCATCAATTCTATATTTATGGAAAATGGCAGTCGCTTCGGCGGCAAGGGCATCGGCTCTTACTTTTTTGCAATCAGCCGTCATAACATCACCGGCCTTGAACTCGAAAGCCTCAGAGCCGTGCTTAGCCAAGAGACGACGAAGGTCTGCATCGGTGATTATCCCTGCCAATTTCCCATTTTTTCCAACAACCATCACGGCTCCGTGGCGCTTTAGGTCACCGGTTTTTTCGAGCAATTGTTTTATGGTGTCGGCAACCTCGGCGATAGGCAATCTTTCGCCCGGCCTGAACATCATTGATTGCTCGACCGTCATCAACTTTGCGCCGAGCGAACCGCCGGGGTGGAACCTCACATAATCCTCCACGCTGAATTTGCGCGCCTTCATAACGGTAAAGGCAAGGGCATCACCAACCGCTAACATACAAGTAGTGGAAACACTCGGAGCAACACCAAGCGGACAGGCTTCACTCATCAAGCCCATACACAGCGCCACGTCGCTATGCCCGCACAGAGTTGAGCCGCTCTCGCCGGTTATGGCGATCAGCTTAATCTCCTGCTGCTTGACCAGATTTATCAGCCGAGTAACTTCGTCCGTTTCGCCGCCGTAACTTAGAACAATTACAATATCGTTTTTTCGCAGCCTGCCCAGGTCGCCGTGGACGGCTTCTGCAGGATGAAGGAAGTGGCTTGGTGTGCCGGTCGAGGCCAGCGTGGCGCTAATTTTCTGCCCGATTATACCCGCCTTGCCGATGCCGCTTACTATACAGGAGCCGCTGCAGTTATAAATCATCTCGCAGGCTTTCGCGAAAGACGCATCAACAATCGGCGTGATAGAGCTTATCGCATCCGCTTCGGCTTCAATTACTTTTCGCGCATATTCAAGGTCAAATTCCACGTATTATTACTCCTCACTCTTCACGGCTAAATTAAGAGTTGAACACGCTCCCTGGAAACAGTAACGGCTGTTCATAGTTTCGGGGATACTGTTTAAGAAATCCTTTTAGAGCTGCTTCCACACCGAGTTCCCGTGCAAGAGCTAAAAGGTCGAGCCTTTTAAGTATGTCCACCGTAATAGGACGTTTCTCATCCCAAAAGATAAACGCAGAGAAAAAATCCTTCGCAATATTCGAGTTCAAAAGCTCAGCTATAAAGAAGGCCTCTTTACTGGTTTGACAAGCAACAAAATAGCACGTATCGTCAAGGACAACAGGTTTTTCCGCATAAGGGCCAACAACTTTGAAGTCCAGCCTTTTGTAAAATCCAGAGATTGCAACTTTCCAGTGAGCAAAAGAATAGTTTCCCACCCCGAATACCGAGAACCGAGGACGGTTGCGATACACCAAACTGGCACGTTTATCCAATAATTGAGCGTGTCTCTCCAGGTACTGCCAAGTCTTGGGAGCTAATTGGGATATTTGACGTGTGTTTTCGCCCACAATTTGCTGAGGAACGAGCATCCAGCGAGCCGGCTTTTGGTCACTACCGTTAGCAATGTCTGAGCTTTTAAACATAGGATAGAGATAATCGTCTTCTAAATCGACAAGCTCTCCACAACCATTTCGATATCCGTTGATTTCCTTACTGAATTCCATAACCTTAGCACAATCATGTTTTATGCCGGACCGCCATTTGTAACGACTCTCCCCCTCAAGATGTTTCCAACGTTCAAAACATGTAATGTTTGCCACAAGACGCCCCTGCCGGTATCCGAAAACAACAGTTGGAGAGATATCCTTGAGGCTGTCATAGACCTGACAGTCAAAATTCCCATTTGATAGAGAGGTAGAAACAACAAGAAGACAAGCGTCTGCAGCGGCACCAAAATATTTGGACGCTTTGATACGATATATCTCCGAACGAATTAGATGTTGTCTGCTTTTCCAGGCGTGGTGAAGAACTTTTCTCGCAACAGCAGTCTTACAAAGCATTGCTAACGTAGCTTGTCTGCCGTTGAGCCATTCGATTGCCTTGTCTAACATCCACTCAGAGATGTCAAAATTACTCTTTCCAGTAATCGCCTCTATGCCTCGACGGTTCTGGAAGTTGGATTTGTCAGGGAGATTGCAACTTCCAATGCGCCCAAGTTCAGCGTTCGTAACCCAGGGCGGGTTGCCTATCACAAGAAGAGGGTCTTGCAAAGATTCGAGTACGTAATCCCAGTCCACACTAAAAAAGTCTTTATTTATAATATTTATCGAACCAACGGTATGAGCTAACCTGTCAAGAGCAGAGCAAGCATCATTAATGTGCTCGCTGTTGATATCAATTCCAACAATGTTGCGGACATGTGGGAAAAACTCAAGAGCAGCCACAAGAAAACTTCCTTTTCCACATGTTGGTTCAAGAATACTCATAGGTTCTAAACCATTTTGAGACAGTAGAGAGCATATCTGCCGAGCAAGCTCAATAGGCGTCTGAAAATCCCCAAACTCCACTTTCTTTTTACTTTTTTTCCCAATTACCATAGCCTTATCGAATCCTATAGATTCCATCCACCTTGCCAGCTTCCTCAATTACTTTCCGCGTATATTCAAGGTCAAATTCCACGTATGATTATTCCTTACTTCGCTGCTAATTAGTATCTTTTGCGGAAAACAAAAACCTACAATGTCACCCCTGCGAAAGCGGGGGTCCAGAGCGAAAAAACCGGATTCCCGCTTCCGCGGGAATGACAAATACTGCTTCCGCAACAGGAACTATTTACAATTTTACAACGCTTCCCCGGTCATTGTAGCAGACCAGGTCGTGTTTTTCGCCGGCGTAATCCGACGCAGAATGAACAACTACACGTTTGCCGTTAAGCTGTTCCACCTGTGTAATCGCCGCCCGCTTCGTATTCTGGAGATAATCAGCAACTTCGGGCGAGACAAACAGCTCGATGCGCCTTATCTGCTCTTTCGATGCCGACAAATTTAACAAGCGAATAATCTCAATAGCCAACGACTCGTGGCTTTTAACAAAACCCATACCGCCGCAATGCCGACATGCCAGATAGGTGGTCGATTGCAGCGAGGGACGCATTCTCTGTCGTGTCATTTCCACGACGCCGAACCTGCTTATTCCCAATATCCTCGAACGGGCCCGGTCGGCCTTGACAGCGGTCCGAAAGGCCCTTTCCACGGCCTTGCGGTGCTTGGCATTACGCATATCAATAAAATCGCAAATTATCAGCCCCCCAAGGTCTCTCAATCTAAGCTGACGTGCAATTTCGGTCGCCGCCTCTATATTACTCTCGTAAGCAGTTTGCTCTGCGCTTCTCTGCTTGCGGTACCGCCCGCTGTTGACATCTATCGAAACCAACGCCTCGGTCTGCTCAATGACAATTGAACCGCCGCCTTTAAGCTCAACCCTTCGAGACTGGACCTTTGCAATCTCATCCTCAATTTGATATTTGTGAAAGAGCGGAATCTTGCTGTCATAATACGTTACTCTTCGCTTCAAACGCGGAGCAGCAAGGGAAAAAAATTCCCTGATTTTGCGAACCACACTCTCCGAATCACATATTATGTTACTTATCTTACTGTTAAAGACATCTCTCATCGCCCTGATAACCAAATCCGATTCCTGATAAAGCTCTCCTGGGGTTTTTTCGGACTCGATGCGTTTTTCAATAGTTCTCCACAATCGCCCCAGATACCTCAGGTCGTTTTGTATATCCCTTTTCGAGCATCCCTGCCCTGCTGTTCTGATAATAAATCCCTGGCCTTTCGGGGGGTTGCTGTCATCAAGAATCTGGCGGAGCCTTTTGCGTTCGTCTTCATCCTCAATCTTGTGCGAAACACCGTGTTTTTTCATCCAGGGCATCATAACCAGATACTTTCCCGGCAAAGCAAGATATGTGCTAAGGGTCGCGCCCTTAGTCTTTAAGCCCTCTTTTGTTACCTGTACGACCAGCTCCCGCCCCTTGCGAAGGCAATCCTGAATAGGCGGGCGTTCCCTTAGCGATTTCCTTCGGCCAATGTTCTCGGCATACTTACCGCCTGCTTGTGCAAAATACCGAGGGTGCAGGTCGCTGACGTGAAGAAATCCGTTTTTGCCTATACCAAAGTCGATAAACGCCGCCTGGATGCCGGATTCAATATTTGCCACCTTCCCTTTATAAATATTACCGACGTGGCTGCTCAGGCTCGCTCTTTCGACGTATAGCTCCTCAAGCGAACCATCCTCGATTACCGCCACTCTGCACTCTTCGCTTTCGGCCACATTTATGAGCATCTCTCTTGCCATTTTCGTATCCCTGCAAATATTTACTATTTTCTATTGACTATTTACCATTGCTCCGAGGTACCCACAACTTTTCCAATAGTCGATATTCAATTGTCAATCGTTTTCCCATTGTACCCTTGTTCGTCTGATGGGCGAGACCAGCTTTTCCACATCCAGCTCGAGCAGCTTCAAAATTTCATCAACACGTATCGAACCAGCCGAGCTGATTTTGCATTCAACAATTATACCGTTCGGGTCCAATTCAATCGACTTCAAAAAACCTCTGACATTAACATTCTTGATTCTCGATTCTTCCGCCTTCGCTGAAGCTACGGCGGACAGGCGATTCTCGATTCTTGACTTTCCTTTGTCTATTCTTCGATGGACATTGAGACTTTCACTTTCCAACAAGCGCTGAATCGTGGCCTTCAATTTCTCGTTGAGATATTCCTTCCGCACCGCTAACACGTATGTTGCCGAACAAGGCTGAAATGATGCATTCGCTTCAGCGACATTCACCGAAAGTATCTCACAGCCCTCAGGCAGCTGTGCACTTATGCTTTTATGCACTTGTGCACTTATGCACTTGTGCTCTTGTGCACTTGTGCTCTTATGTACCCGAAGACAGAGCAGCTCATCATCCGATTCAATCCCTACAGGCCTCGGCAGAGGCAACGACATCTTCGGACGGGGATTGAAACCCTGACTGTATTGGATTTTTAGGCCCGCTCTAACGCAGGCACGCTGAAAAACCCTGAGCATCTGGGCGTGCGAAAGAAACCTCAGGCTTCCGCCTATTCTGAATCTTACTACCAGCAAGATAGTTTCATCCGAAACTGCTATATGTGCATCTCCTTAATAGCTTTTGCTATATATAACTAAGCATTATGCCCATCTAAGCTCGAAAAACAAGCACTTTTTCCCTTGCAAATCCTGCTGCTAAAGCGTAGATTTCCTGTGGTTGTCACGCCTTGGCAAAACGATAAGATTATTTATTGTAGGATGGGCTTTAGCCCATGCGGTTTGTTAAACCGAACCAGTCCTGCTTCGCACGAGGCTACGCAGGATAGAATGACTACACTTGGATCCCGATACATCGGGACCAGTGATCTGTACCGTTTAGACAAAAATAAAAAAATTTGTACGAAAATATGGTACAATTAAAACGATGGAAGATAAAATAAAAATTCAGGAAAAGCTTGATGATTATGAATCCTTAAAAGCTCTTCGTGAAGCAAAATCAAAAGAGGCTGATGCAGATACTACTTCATTTGATGATGTAAAAAAAGAATTAAACCTTGAATAAACGTAGGTTGTACACGTCACGGTTGATATTTTGCTGATTGTTAAGTATAATACAACAATCGTGCTGACAGGAGATTAAACAATGACCAAGTTACTTGCTCAAGCCTTCGAGAAGGCGTCCCAACTCCCGGAGAATCTTCAGGACGATCTCGCCAGAGCGCTGATTGATGAGCTGACTTGGGAGGCTCGCTGGGATCAGGCGCTTGCCGAGTCTTCTGACCAGCTCGACAGGATAGCTGAGAAAGCATTGGAGGACTATCGAGCTGGTCGGACTAAGGAAATGGGATTTGACGAGCTTTGAAATCTCATCTTACAGCCAAATTCATAGATTGTTTTCAGCGGCTTCCCGATCACACAAAACGAAGCGCCCGCAGAAGCTATCAACTCTGGCAAAAGAATCCGAAGCACCCAAGTCTTCAGTTCAAAAGGGTCGGGAAGAAACGACAAGTGTATTCCGTGAGGGTCGGCATTGGCTGGCGAGCGCTGGGTGTGAAATATCGGGACGTGATGGTCTGGTTTTGGATCGGCTCCCACGCTGAGTACGACAGCTTTCTCAAACAATTGTAATCTCTTAATCTATTGCTTAGGTAGGGTGTGTACTGCACACCAAAATTATTTGAATGCGGTATCAAAACGCAATACGAAGCTGTCCGAATTGTCCTTTCTTCGCACAAGGCTACTAAGGATAAACCGGCTGAACTCGGCAGCCGTGTGCGCGACGCCGGTGAGCTTGACTTTATGCGGATAAGTCAGAGGAGTAAAAAGTTATGGTGTCCAGTGTTCTTATCGTCATCTCAAATATAGTGATAGCACTTGCAACTGTCGGACTCGTGTATGCCGGCTTTTCGAATCTTCGCTTGGCTAGATCAATTCGCGATAGGTCCGAACAACATGAACAGGAAATGAAAGACCTTCTGCATGCTGTAGTTATTGCTCTAATGGCTGCGCCTCATGGTGGTGAGTCTTTCCAAAGTGCGGTGAATAAGTTTAGGAAAAACTACAGAGGTAATACACCTATCTTTGAGTAGTCCTACAATATAAGATGATAGAGACAGCCAACTATTAATTGCTGAGGACAGTGGAAAGAAAAGGACGACCGGTCCAAATAATCCCTAAAGAAAGGAAAGGTGATTTATGGCAAATATATCTCAAATGACTACTGAGGAACGATTAGAAAAGCTGGAAATGGAACTGGCCCGTGCGAAGCGGCGTAATCGCCTATTGCTGGCTGTTGTGCTGCTGGCAGCAGTAATAATGACCGCAGCAGCAGTAACGACCGAAGGCATAGGCAAGCGTGAGAACGTCATCGTGGCTAAAGCGTTTATTCTTGTTGACGAGAACGACAAGGCCCGCGCCAGTCTGCATGTGGTCAAGGATGAGGTGGGGCTGAGCCTATGGGACGAAAACCACAAGCTCCGCGCCAGTCTGCATGTGTTCAAGGATGGTCCGGCGCTGGGCCTGTTTGACGAGAACGAAAAGCCCCGCGTCAAATTGATTGGAGGCAAGAATGGTCCTGGACTGAGCCTGTTCGACGAGAACGGCAAATTCCGCGCGAGTCTGGATGTGTTCAAGGATGAGCCAACGCTGTTCCTGTGCGATGAGAACGAAAAGCCCCGCATCGGTTTGGGTGTGCACAAGGATGGTCCGATGCTGAGCCTGTGGGATGAGAACGAAAAGCCCCGCGCGGCGCTTGGGGTCAGCCAAACTACCACACCGGATGGAAAGGTGCTCAGTTATACTGAATCTTCCCTGATTTTACTTAAGCCGGATGGAGAGGTGCTCTGGCAGGCGCCGCCATAGATAATAGCGACAGCCACGAATGGCTTGGGACGGTGCACAGAAAACGGTGAGTTCCCTAATAAACAAATCGTTATCTGTGATTTTGTATCCCTCGACACTTCAGCCTATCTCGCCTAACGTTTCTCGCATATCGTATCAATAACATATAGCGTAGTTCAGCAAACTTTCTCGGGATGCTATTACATAGAGGACTAATGAATTTATAAGGACTAGGTGGCGCTGACACCTAGTGAATTTTGTTAGCGTATTGTTTACCGATGCTATAAAGTGTATTAAAATGAAAGGGACAAAATAACAATGGATAATAGTAATATCTACGTATTACCTTCTTTGGACAGTGTACGAAAAATGGTGAACGTCATTAATCACGGAGAATGTGAATATGGCAATAAGACGAGGACAATGGATGTACTGCCCTGGCCCTGCTTCGAGCGTGCCGGCTGCGGTGAAGGAGCAGGTCATGGCTAAAGCCAACGAAATCATCGAGACCTTGTTTAAGCCACGATACATAAAGCCACCGGATAAGAATGAAAGATTTAACTACATTGTCGATATCTACACGAAGTGGCATAAGAACTGCCTGCTCTTCCGCGCCAAGTTCGCCTGTCCGGGTCCCAATGCACTATCGCCGTTTTTCGAAGACAGCTTTACGCGACTTGCATACATGGCGAACGGGCGCTTCAATCTGGCGTACATGCGACACACCGGCAAGTGGTGCGAAGTGTTCGCCGACCTGTCAATGGAGGAGGCGTTTGACGCCATCCGGGATGAGCCGTTTTTTCATCCTCCGGGCTGAGCAGATTGTAGCGACTCCGCGACTGAGATTTTGGATCCTTCGACGTTGCTCAGGACAAGTTTTAATGGTCTAAGAAAAGACCAGTCATAGAGAGTCAATAATAAATTATCAACTACACTATATGAGGAGACAGGAATGAATCGTCGAGAGTTTTCAAAAAATGTTCTAATGCTTGGAATTGGAGCTCAGGCCGGCTTTGCGCAAGGCAATCCGGCAGGGACACGGAATCAACCTACGGATTATTACGAGGAGCCAGCGAAAAAATTGCCTGTAAGGAAGTTCGATGTCGTCGTAGCAGGGGCCGGCACGGCAGGGGTTGTGGCGGCGACAGCCGCAGCCCGACAGGGCGCCAAGACGGCCTTGATAGAGGTAAAAGGCTATCCGGGCGGGACGGCCACCGAAGGCGGCACGGCTCTTCACAGCTTCTATAACCTGTGGAAGGCCTTCCCCGGCGTCAAAAAGCGTCAGGTTGTGCGAGGGATTCCACAGGAGATTATCGACCGCCTTCTGAAAGTCGGGGGCACATCGGGTCACGCCGAGATGTCCAAAGGGTACAATTACGATTCGGTATGCACGGCTATCGACACGGAAATGTATAAACTCGTTACGTTCGAGATGCTGGTCGAGTCGGGTGTTTTCGTATGCGTCAATACGCTTCTGGCAGGAGCCATTATGGACGGCTCCCGCATCCGGGGCGTAATCGCCGAGAGCCGCTCCGGCAGGGAGGCGTTCTATGCGAAATCATTCGTGGACTGCACGGCATACGGCGACCTGGCTGCGTACGCCGGCGCCGATTATACCGAACCGAATGATTACCCGGTGGTCAACAGCATCGGCGTCGCAAATGTCAGCATCGATAAATACTACGAATTTCTCAAATCGCACGACGCCATTACTCAACAGGCCGAAGGCATTCGCAGCGGCAAAGACGGACAAATCGTGCGACTGGACGGCAGGACGGCAAATCTCCCCTCCGGGTTCAGCGAGGGAGCGGAGAAGATTGGGATGTCGATGGTTACGACCACCGTGCACGACAACTATTTCATGTTCATAAAAATCAATTTCAAGATGCCGGTCAGCCCGACCAACCGGGATGAAGCGGCGAAGGCGGAATTAGAGCTAAGACGCCGGCAGGCCAGAGCCATAGAGCTGTTCAAAGAATATGTCCCCGGCTGTGAGAAGGCGTTCATCGCCCGAACGAGCCCCAAACTTTGCATCCGGCGAGGCAGACTGATTAAATGCGATTATGACATCGCGCTTTCGGATGTGCTGGAAGCCAGACATTTTGACGATGATGTGATGGTGTATGGTTTTCACGATTCTGCGCCCCGCTTCCAGGTAAAAAATGGCGGCACATACGGCATTCCTTATAGAGCGCTGCGTGTGGCTGGAATCGAAAATCTCCTTGCAGCCGGTATGATGATAACCTCCGACCACGATGCCCACATGTCCACCAGAAACACTGTAAGCTGTATGGGACAGGGACAGGCGACAGGGACAGCAGCGGCTCTGTGCGCAGCCAAAAACCGCGGGACGCGTGAGCTGAGCTACCGCGACCTAAGAAAGGCTCTCCAAGAGGGCGGGGTCTATTTTGAAAGTTAAAGCTCAGTTGAGAACTTTTACAAAAGTCATTGCGAGGCCCGAAGGGCCGTGGTAATCTCTTGCGTGACGGACAGAAAAACCATAGCGGTCTGTGAGATTGCTTCGCTTCGCTCGCAATGACGGGGTACGGCCCGATTTTTTCAACAGAACAGAAAACAGGAGGTTTATAAGATGGCAAAGATACAGATAGTTTTCTACAGCATGTACGGACACGTGTATAGATTAGCCCAAGCCGTGGCCGAGGGGGCACGTGAGGTTCCCGGAACGGAAGTAACTATTTATCAGGTTCCAGAGCTTGTTACCGACGAAGCGCTTGAAAAAAGTGGCGCAAAAACCGCCCGCGAGGCTTTCGCAGACATCCCAGCTGCAAAGCCAGAGACACTGGCTGAGGCTGATGCGATTATATTCGGGACGCCGACGCGGTTCGGCAATATGTGTGCTCAAATGCGCAATTTCCTCGACCAGACGGGCCAATTGTGGTTCCAAGGTGCCCTGGTCGGAAAAGTCGGCAGTGTTTTCGTCAGCACAGCAAGCCAGCACGGCGGCCAAGAGACAACCATCACCAGCTTTCATTCAACGCTGCTCCATCACGGAATGATTGTTGTCGGCGTGCCTTATTCCGAGCAGAGACTGCTAAATATGAAGGAAATCACGGGAGGAACGCCATACGGAGCGACAACTCTTGCCGGTGCCGATGGCTCCCGTCAGCCGAGCAAGAACGAGATAGCGATCGCGAGGTTCCAGGGCAAACACGTAGCTGAGATTACAAAGAAGCTCTGCCGGTAATGAGCCATTCATCAACTAAAAGGCCTCCGGCAGAATCTTACGCGCGGCAGCACGAAGGTAGCTGGAAATCTGTCTTTCGGAATTCATACCAAGCACCTTTCTGGCCACGTTGTTGCAGTCCTCTATTGTAACCGAGCGGATAACCTGCTTTATCTCGGGTATCATCGGGGCAGCAAGCGAAAGCGTTCTAATGCCCATCCCCAACAGCAGCATAATATACTCCGGCTCAGAAGCCATTTCGCCGCAAACGCTGACGTCTATCTGTGTCTTGTACGCATCCTGAATAACCGTCCTGATAAGCCGAAGCACCGCAGGGTCTGCCGGCGAATACAGCGTAGAGACTAATTCATTGCCCCTGTCAACGGCTAATGTATATTGAGTAAGGTCGTTTGTTCCGATACTGAAAAAATCGACGTCTCTGGCGAGCGAATAAGCAGTCAACGCCGACGAGGGAGTTTCAATCATAATGCCTATTTGAATGTCCCTTTTATATGCTATGGCCTCTTCGTTGAGGTCATCCATAACATCCCGCAAAATCATCTTCGCCTGCCTCGATTCCTGCAGATTTGTAATCAAGGGAAACATAATCTTTACATCACCAAGAACAGAGACCCGTAAAATCGCACGCAATTGCGTCTTGAACATCGTTAGATTCTGCAGGCAAAATCTAATGGACCTCAGCCCCAAAAATGGGTTCGGCTCAGGTGCAAAACGCTTCCTTTGAGTATATTTATCCGCCCCAAGGTCCACCGTCCTTATTATCAAAGGTCTGTCCCGAAGAACACTGACAGTCTCGGAATAGGCCTGATAATGCTCTTCTTCTGTTGGCTCATCCTCCCTGTTAAGATACAAATACTCTGTACGGTACAACCCTATACCCTCACCTCCTTTTTGCAGGACCACCTCGGCCTCATCTTGAAATTCGATATTGCCCAACAATGTGATTTTCACACCATCACGAGTTACCGCCGGCTTTTCTCTTATCGCATCGAGCTTGTGCTCAAGCTCTGCAAACTCTTTCGAGTATTCCCGGTACTGCTGTATTGTCTGGCCGTCCGGATTTACAATGACGATGCCGCGATTGCCGTCGATAATGACGGTATCTCCGCCGCTTACGGACTCTGTAAGGTCTTCGAGCGCCACCACCGCAGGAATACCTAAAGAGCGCGCAACGATAGCAGCATGACTGGTTCGTCCACCGGCGTCGCTTGCAATGCCTTTGACAAACTTTCTGTTAAACCCGGCGGTCTGAATAGGGCTCAACTCCCGAGCAATAATCGTAACCTCTTCTGTCAGATTAGCGACATCCTCGCGTTTCATGCCAAGAAGCTGTATGAGCAGGCGCCTTTCAATATCGTAAATATCCGCCGCCCGCTCACTGATATAAGCATCTTTTTGCTTGCTAAAATGTGATGCAATTCCACGAACGACAGTGGATACGGCGTATTCCGCCGTTACCAATTCAGAGTGAACCAAATCAGTTATCTTCTTTCGCAGGCTCCTGTCATGCAGGAAACGTAAATGCACGGCGAAAATATCTTTTATCTCTCTTTTCCCGGCCTTGCCATGTGCCGCCTCAAGCTCGGTTAACTCTCTGATAGCGTCCTTGAAGGCATTCCTCACGCGCTGAATCTCGGTCGTCCGTTGTGAAGCCTCTACCGAACGGCGGGGAATGCGATAATCCTCGGAATCAATAATCAGCGCCTTGGCAATAGAAATGCCCGGCGAAACAGCTATTCCTTTTTTGATTTCCATAATGAATAATCAATAATCAATTTCACGGAGGCGGCTCACCGAATAATTTCTCTTCCACAAGCTCACGCAGAGCGCCGATTACTTTCCGGGCGTCCGAACCTTCGGCTTTGATTTTGAGTTTGGTCCCACAAGTCGCAGCGAGCATGCTCATCTGCATGATACTCTTGCCGTCCACCTCAGTTTCTTTGTTGCTGACGGTAATATCACTTTTAAACCGGCTTGCAATATCAACAAACTGCATTGCTGGGCGCATATGAAGGCCGTCCGCGTTTTTTATCTCAACTTCCGTTTCGCAAACCACTTTTTCCAATGAATCCTGCTCTGCCTTCATTTTCAGAGACTGGGCCTTGTCCTTATACCCATAAATCTACATTACAATCACTATACTACAAAGACGAACTTTCATCAGCCTCTCTGAGAAGGTCTTCAATCTGCGCCCGGCTTCGGCACTGCCTTAGAAACTTACGGAACTTCTCCTGCTGCAAATGTCTGAAAACATTCTCCATCGCCTGCAAATGTTTGTCCGGCTCATCGGCAGGACTGATTAAAAGTATTACCGAATAAACCGGCTTCTTGTCGAGAGCGGAAAAATCAATACCTGTACTGCTCAGTCCTATCGCGGCAACCACATCTTTAACTAATTTGTACTTTACATGAGGCACGGCAACGCCTCTACCCATGCCTGTGCTCGCTTCATTCTCTCTTTTTATAATCGCTCTGGCAATCTCTTTACACTTGCCCTTTCCGAGCCTGCCGGCTTTATCAAGTGACGAAATTATCTCTTCTATTGCACCATCACGGTCGCGGGCCTGCAGCTCCGGGACTGTTGCCTCAAAACAGACAAAATCTGCAAATTTCATTTTATCCGCCCAAAATTATACACAACGGCCTAACAGGCCAAATCAAAAACACATATCACAAAACCAACCTGCCGCTCCGTTACAAAGCAATTGGTGGATTGTCATTCCCCGTATCGAGCACGGGGCAGGCTCTGCGTAAGCAGGAATCCAGAATTAAAAGCACGGATTCCGCATCAAGTCAAGTGCGGATTTACAACTACTCAAACCACACGTGACAGACCACTACTTTAGCTCTGTCGGCTCTGCGCCGCCTGTGTGTTTATCGTCTCGTTCCCTACCCTTTTTCCTTCTGAGCTGCCGCTCAAGTTTATGGACGGCCATATCAATACAGCGGTAAGCATCTTCCCCCCTTTCGGTGCCAACGAAAACTTTGCTGTGCTCGGCCCTTGCGATTATCTCCACGCTGGTATTACCGCCTTGACTGCCGTCTATAATCACTTCAACCTGATTGATACTATCGTAGTACTTTGGAAGCTTGGAAGTTTTTTCTTCTGCGTATCTTCTGACAGCTTCCGTTATTTCGATGTGCTTACCAGTGATTGTAAAAAGCAAGATTATTCTCCTTAACTATTTTTTTTCGAAAATACAATCCATTTTTATTTCTGATTTTCCAAATCAGGCTTCGGTAAAGCAGCCACCCCCTTCTTCTGACTCGGCGCAATTACCCCGCCGCTGATGATAAATCTAAATGCTTCCTCTATTGTCATATCCAAATCTATAGTTTGCTTTCTCGGCACCATTATTACAAAGCCGGTAAACGGTGTCGGCGAAGTTGCTATAAAAACTGTAAGAAATTCCTTCTTGACGTTGTTCACGACTTTCTCAATCCCGGAGCCTGTAACAAAACCTATAGACCATATACCCTTTCGCGGATACTCGACCGCAACGACTCTTGAGAAGGGCTGTCTTCCCTGCTCTTCCTGCGCAAACAAAAAATCAGTAACTTGTTTCACATAGGGGTAAACCTTCCTTAAAACGGGTGTGTTCATTATGAATTTTTCGACCATTCGCCAAAGTGTCCTGCCCATGACACTGGCCAATAATGCGCCCACTGCGCAAACGGCAACCAGAGCTATCAGAAAGCCGGCTATAGAACCCCATCCATCAACCCAGAACCTGCTCCAGTCCTGCTTGACGGCTTCATTACTTGGGTCGTCCCCCTCAACCAACATTGTCAAGCGAACCAGACCACGATTTATATGGATACTGATATTATTCTGGATGAACTTGTAGCCCCAGACAAATATTCCTATTGTCAGAATCGTCGGCAATAGTACGGCTAATCCGCGCAAGAAGTAACTTTTAAACCGTCCCGGCATCGAATACTATAAAAACAGCCCCTGCTTATTATCAATTTATCGTTTTTTGTGCAACCAAAGCCGCTTACAATACGGCCTTTTATCCAGAGCATCACATATTAAACCACGGGTTTATCATAGTCAACAAAAAAGTCTTTCGGCAGATGTGCCCCAACCAAATGTATCGCCGCCCCCGGCAGTGAACCGAATAACCAAATAAGCCGCTGGCACAACGCCAGAACCAACGCATGCTCACTTGAGACTGCACAAACCCCGATGAACATCGCTTTTAGCCACAATTCCATTATGCCTGCTCCCCCTACACTTATCGGCAAAACACCCAACAGCCACGAAATGGGGAAGAAAATGAAGTAGTACTTTATATGTGCAGCCACACCGATTTCTCTGCCAAGCAGCCACAGACCTACAATGAATAGAGCCTGGCAGCAAAAAGTGAGCAGTAACGCACAAGCGAGAGCCAATTTCTTGTTCCAGTATATGCGAATTGCATCTGCGAGCTTGTTCAGCACCACCGAACCGCGCCGGCAAATGAGCTGCCAGCAGTAATGCAGCAGGCTTCGACCTTTAAGAGCGGACAGAAAAACCCCGGTAACAATGGCCAAAGCCACTCCGATTCCGACAAAAACCCATCTGTACCCAATCAGATGCTGCAAGAGATTAGTCCCCACAAATCGAGTTTCAAATTGCTCCTTCGGCCCTTCTGCAGGAATAAACCAATAGCAGAAAGAGGCCATAATGAGCATGCCTGCCAAACCAATAACCCTATCGACGAACACACTCAACGCAGCCTCTAATTTTTTGTCGGTGTGCTTTGTAACATACCATGCCCGAAGAAAATCCCCTCCTACTGAACTCGGCAAACAATTATTATAGAACAGCCCTAAGAAATGAAGCCTGACGGCCGGCCAAAACCCTATCTCGATAGATTGGATTTTCAGCAGTAAAGACCACCGCAGCACAAAAATCAACTGACTGATAATATAGATTCCCAGGGCAGCGGCGAAAATCCATAAATTCAGTCCTAATAAAACTTCAGCCACTTGTCCCAGGTCCTCGCCTCTGAACGCCAGATATAACGCCGCACCAGCTACTGTAAAACGCAGCAGATACGAGAGGTATTTCATTCTCTTACTTTCCGGCTTGGGCATTGAAGCAAGCTTCCCTTAATAAAGACTTGTTTTTGAAGATAATAGCGGGTAAAACTTATTCTGGCAAGACACTAAAAACAACAATTTAGGAGATAAAAGACGTGGCTACAAAACAAGACATCGAAGAAGGCCTGGAGTTTATTCCGAAATTCGATGAAAATGGCCTGATACCTGCTATAGCTCAGGACAGCCAGACCGGCCAAATCCTGATGACCGCTTATATGAATCGTCAGTCGCTTGACTTGACAATCCGCAGCGGCTATGCCACATACTTCAGCAGGTCGCGACAAAAACTATGGAAGAAAGGCGAACAGAGCGGCCACTTCCAAAAAGTAGAGCAGATACTGGTCGATTGCGACCAGGACTGCCTGATTCTAAAAGTAGCGGTCGACGCCGGCCAATGCCACGTTGGTTATTGGTCTTGCTTTTACCGTGCGTTGAAGAAGAACACAGACAAAAAGCTGGAATTGACAGCAGATAAGGTTTTCAACCCCCAAAAAACCTACCGAAAGTAAAGCTGAATTTCGCCGATGTGTTTGTGTATCTGCTTGCTACAAAGAAAGTTACTACATTTATGCTTCAATAAACAAAAAAAAACGGGATAATCCGGAATTTTCCCTTGTTTTTAGGGCGATAATGTGGTATCTTATTGCTTGTAAACAATAGACTTAGTGAGGAGTGTCAACGGTTTTTTTCTATCATTTTTGAATCTTTATTCCTCACAGGCCGTATGGTGTATGGAAAAAGTGTTTCAAAATCGAAAATTTTTTCTTTTTTCAGGAGGACATAAATTATGAAAAGATTTAAATCAAAGGTATTGTTGGTTTGTGTGCTGACGTTATTACTCAGCACGGCAGAACTCGCCGTGGGTGCTCCAGCCAATGATAACTGTGCGAATGCAGCTGCGGTCGGTAACGTAACTGACCTTGCATTCGACACTACATTGGCGACGTTCGATGGTCCCGGCCACTGCACGAGCAGCCCGAACATCTGGTACGTCTATACCGCCGCTCAGAGCGGTGGCGTCACCGTCAGCCTGTGCGGCAGCAGCTACGACACCACGCTCGCCGTCTATGACGGGTATGATTGCCCCCCGAAGCTGGAGGACATGATCAGATGCAACGATGATTTCTGCGGCAGACAATCAGAGGTCGTTTTCTATGTAACTGTTGGCAATCAGTACCTGATTGAGGTTGGAGGATTCGGCACCAACGTGGGTCAGGGTGTAATGAACATCAGTTACGAGATGGCGCCGGAGGGACGGCCCTCCAACGATGACTGTGATAACGCAATATTGGTCGATGGGCCAACGGAGCGGGCGTTCGACACCACTTATGCGACGTTCGATGGTCCCGGCTACTGCATGGAAAGCCCAAACATCTGGTACACCTTTTCTGCTGATTACTCGGGCAGCGTTACTGTCAGCCTTTGTGGCAGCAGTTACGACACGAAGCTCGCCATTTATGATGATGGTTATGGCTGGTACCCGGGCGAGGATGACTTGATAGATTGCAACGACGACTTCTGCGATGGGGATGCCCAGATAACTTTCACTGCGGTCGCCGGCAACCATTATCTCATCGAGGTCGGGGGGTACAACGGCGAAGCAGGCCCGGGCGCGTTGAAAATCAGCACCGGCTGGGGGCCGGGGGAGCCGGTCAACGATGATTGCCATAATGCAAAGGCCGTAGGTAACGTAACAAACCTGCCGTTCGATACTACTAATGCGACGTTCGATGGACCCGGCCACTATATTACCACCGACAACATCTGGTACCGCTATACCGCTCCTTACACTTGTGATGTTACCGTCAGCCTGTGTGGCAGCAGCTACGACACAAAGCTCGCCGTCTATGACGGCTGGAGCTGCTACCCGGCACTTACTGACTTGATTAAAGGCAATGATGATTCCTGTGGTCTGCAGTCTAAGGTTACCTTCGAGGCAATCGCCGGCCACCACTACCTCATCGAGATTGGGGGATGTACTGACTCTGATTTTGGTCAAGGTGTGCTGACTATCAGCTGCGAGGGATGGCCACCACCTCCGCCACCAGGGACGTCAAACGATGACTGCAGTAAAGCAAAATCCATCGGTAACATAAAGGACCTGCCCTTTAACACTACCAACGCGACGTTCGATGGCCCCGGTCACTGTATGGCCAGCCCAAACATCTGGTACCGTTATACCGCTGCGGGCACAGGTGACGTTACCGTCAGCTTGTGCGGCAGCAGCTACGACACAAAGCTCGCCGTCTATAAGGGAGTCAATTGTCCTCCGAGGCTCAGTGATTTGATAGAATGCAATGACGACTTCTGTGGCTGGCAATCAGAGATTACCTTCGCGGCAACCGCCGGCAGCCAGTACCTAATCGAGGTTGGCGGGTTCGGCTCCAACACCGGTCAGGGTGTGATAAGCGTCAGCTCAGAGGCAGGACCTCCAACAAAAGCATTAGACCTCGGCGATGCGCCAGACAGCACTAACAATTTCAGTGCGGTCATGACCGCATATCCCAAGGGAGGACCTCTGGGAGTGCGGGCCAATTATCCCACCGTCTTCAACGATGCCAGTGGTGCCGGGCCTTATGGGCCGGTTCACTTGAATCCTCTGGCAGTCGCTCACTTAGGCAGCACTATTACTAATGAAGCCGAAGCCGACATGGGCACTGACCAGGATGGCATCAACAATATCGGTCCCCAATCCAACTCACCGGACAGAGACAAAGGTGACGATGGTGTTATCTTCCCGCTCAATATGCCCAAATGTAGCTGGACTAAGTTTAACTATATTGTCAACGTTATCAACCCAGGTACCAGCCTTTGGGTTAATGTCTGGTGTGACTGGAACCGTGATGGCGACTGGGACGACGACAGTAAAACTAATCCAACCATGACCTGCTCCAAGGGAGCTGTATCGGAATGGGCCGTACAGAATCAATATCTTTTCAATCTCCCAGCCGGATTAAACCAGCTCACCACGCCGGCGTTCCTTCCGTGGCATCCGGCCACGGGTACTCAGCAAATATGGATGAGGATTACTCTTTCTGAGCAGCCCTGGACGAGCGGCAGTAATCCCGGGACCAAAGGCAACGGCGGTTCCGGTCCAAAGACGGGATACGAGTATGGTGAAACGGAAGATTACTACTTCACCCCGAAGACAAGCTACACGGCATGCGAGGATTTCAACGGCGATGGGGTAATTAACCTTGCAGACCTGGCAACTTTCACTGCCGATTGGCTTGAGAACTGTCAGTAGTAACTTTGTGGAATATCTGATTTACGCAAACTAAGGCTGTGAGTGATTTTCACTCACAGCCTTTTTTCTTTCCGCCCGCCACAAAAACGTGATGGGCTAAAGCCCATCCCACAACTAACAAATTTAAGCAGATACAAATATCTTCTTTTCTGTCAGCAAATTCAAATATCGCACTCCCGAAAAATTTATCCATTTTAATGGCCCGTTGATAGTATTTTCGCTACATCCTTAGCAAAATAGGTTATAATAATATCTGCGCCGGCGCGTTTGATGGAGTAGAGGGTTTCGGTCATTGCGGATTGTTTATCCAACAAGCCCACATCGGCGGCGGAGTTTAGCATCATATATTCGCCGGAGACGTTGTAGGCAGCTATGGGACAATCAAAACGGTGTTTCGCTGCCGCGATTATATCGAGATAGGCGAGGGCGGGTTTTACCATAACGATGTCGGCACCTTCTTCTATGTCGAGGGCAATCTCGGCCATCGCCTGGTCGGGGCCGGCGGCAGGGTCCATCTGATAAGTCCTGCGGTCGCCAAAGGCAGGGGCGGATTCGGCGGCGTCCCTGAACGGGCCATAAAAAGCAGAGGCGTACTTTGCTGCATAAGACATAATCGCTACATCCTTAAAATCGTTCTCTTCCAGTGCCTCACGAATGTACCTGACGCGGCCATCCATCATATCCGAAGGGGCAACTATATCTGCCCCGGCCTGGGCGTGCGAGAGCGCCATTTTGGCTAATAATTCGCAGGTTGCATCGTTATCTATTATGCCCTTTTGCTCTTGTGCACTTGTGCTCTTTTTTATTACTCCGCAATGGCCGTGGCTTGTGTACTCACAAAGGCAAACGTCGGTGATAACCAGAAGATCAGGAACTTCTTTTTTTATAGCTTTAATAGAGCGCTGGACAACGCCGTCTTCGGCCCAGGCTTGTGAGCCGATATCATCTTTTTTACCGGGCAGGCCGAAAAGCAGCACCGCAGGTATGCCCAATGAGGCGACTTCCGCAGCCTCGGCGGCGATTGTGTCCGGCGAAAAGTGGAAACAGTCGGCCATCGACTTGATTGGCTGTTTAAGGCCTTTGCCCTCGCGGACAAACAACGGATAAACCAGGTCATCGACGCTTAAAATAGTTCGTCGTACCAGTCTTCGCATTGGAGCGCTGCTTCGCAGGCGGCGCATTCTGATTTTCGGAAAGGACATAAATTACTCCTTCGGAGAAATTCTAAATTCGAATATCGAAATCCCAAACAATATGGATACATACGCTTCTAACAGGCGTATCAAAATTCAAATGTTCAAATGACCAAAAGGAATTATTTATCATTTATAGGTTTGCTCTATCGCATCGAGTAAGCCATCGAGGGTGTGGTCTGTGGCTGTTACATCAATCCTGACACCGAGGGTTTTCAGGCGTTCGGAAGTTACCGGGCCAATGGATGCAACTTTGACGTTGCCCGAATTTACCAGGTCGCAGGGGATTTGTTCGAAGAATCCATTAACCGAAGAAGGGCTTGCAAAGGTCAGCCAGTCAATCCGGCCTTTGCCGATTTCTTCAATCAGCCAGCCGCTTTTGTTTTTTTCATGCCCGGCGGTATAAACAGCTACATCCCGAACAACAGCTCCGGCCCCGGTCAGCAGCTCGACAAGCTCGTTTGAAGCAATCTTTGAGCGTAAAAGTAAAACCTTTTTGTCCTTTAAGTTTGTGTGGGCAACTAATTGTCTGCCAAGCTCTTTACTGGTAAAAACGGCCGGGACAAAATCCGCTTTTATGCCGAACTCGCTTAATTTAGCCGCGGTTTTGCCACCTATCGCAGCAATTTTGGCTGAGCCGAAAACCCTGGCGTCTTTGCCCAAATCCTGTAAAGTTTCAAAGAATATAGTTACGCCGTTACCGCTGGTAAAGATTATCCAATCGTATTCGGTGATTGTTGCGAGTGAGCGTAAAAATTCGTTCGTCTTTGTCAGGGGCTTGATTTTTATTGTTGCAAACTCGAGGGGGTTTCCGCCGCGTTCAATTACCTTGGCTGCGAAATCGGCATTGCCGACATCGTCCCGCGTTATGACAAGATTTTTGCCAAACAAAGGCTTATTCATAAACCAGCTAAGCTTTTCGTTGCGAGCTGCTGCGGTGCCGATGATTATAATGGCCGGTGGCTCAATTGCCCGCTGTTTACACTTTTCGCTTATATTATCAAGAGCAGCTTTTACAACTCTCTGCGTTGGAAAAGTAGCATCAGCGATTACCGCTGCCGGCGTATCGGCAGCCATACCATTTTCCATCAGTCGTTTAGCAATAAAGCCGAGATTGCCAACCCCCATATAAAAAACGATAGTGCCGCTGAATTTGGCAAGCAAGTTCCAGTCGATATTACTATCCTGCTTGCCCTCGGCCTCTCGGCCGGTAACAAAAACCACCTGCGAGCTGTAATCCCTGTCGGTAAGCATTATACCGGCATAAGCAGAGACGGCGATGCCGGCGGTTACGCCCGGCACTATTTCAAAATCGATTCCCGCCTCGATTAAAACCGCCAGCTCCTCGGCGACTCTGCCGAAGATACAGGGGTCGCCGCCCTTTAGGCGCACGACAGTTCGGCCGGCGGAGGCCTTTTCGAGCAGCAGCTTGTTAATTTCCTCCTGCGTAACCGAAGCACCGCCGGTGCGTTTGGGCACGTGTATAATCTCGGCGCCGGCGCGGGCAAACCTGAGCAGGGCGGGATTGGCTAACTTATCGTAAATTATACAGTCTGCTTTTTTTAGAACCTCGGCGCCTCGGACGGTAATCAAATCCGCCCGGCCGGGCCCGGCGCCGACAAGATATACCTTGCCCTTATTCTTTGCTCGTTCAACATTCATACTTGCCGTTCGATACTCAAAAGTTCTTCAATCCGAAATCCTAATTTCTAAATCCTAAACAAATTCAAATTATCAAATGACCAAATGTAGAAAAGACTTACAGAGACTACAGACTCAAGACCTGAGCCCCTGGTTTTCAGCCTAAACAGCCGATGGATACAATCGGGTAAAACTACAAAACTATTCAATCGCGTTAAGATACCAGATATCCGCAAAGAAAGCTATTGATTTTGCTAACCATAGATTTTCCGAAAGATACGGGGGTCAGGCGGCAGTGACCTAACCGGTGCGGGGCGGGCGTGGATTCCTGCTTCCCGAACAGGTCAAGGACAATTTTCGCAGGAATGAATTGGGGGGCTAAATATTGCGGGTCATTGGCCTGTGTATCCGCAGACTCCTACCCGAGGTGAGTTGACGACAGGTAAGAGCATATCCTCGCCGCACTGGTGCTCAACAGCACACTCATCGCAAAGCCATCCGCCGCTATCCGAGCAAATACATTCGGTACACACCTGTGTAGCGATTTTACCGCATGACATACAGGGAATTGAAGGAGGTTCATTTCTGGCCAGAACTGCGATGGATTTGCCCTTAATTTGTTTTTGCTCCTGGGAGATAACCTTCAGCGCCAGGCGCGTTGTCGAGCCGAAGTCATACCGATGGTAAAACTTCATTCCGGGACTAAGAACGCTATCAAGCCCGACCTCCATACTTTCATCATCAAAATCTTCCATAGGTTCGACCGAGTAGGTTTGGCCTTCGATTTCAAATGCGCTCAAGTGGCCGCAGCACTCCAGCCAGATGTCCCGAAGAAAATCGTCCAGGTCTTCGAGCGTCAGGTCGGCAGGGACATCAAGATGCATCCAATAATCGGGTGAGTACCGGCCTTCAACCACAAGATGGAAGACTTCTGTTTGCCGGGGATTGCGTGCGGGAGATGACTTTCCGGAATTTTGCTCAATTTGTTTGCACGATTTGAGGTGTTTTGTCATCTCCGACTTGCTGAAAGTGCCGCCGCAAAGATGGCACTGCCCTTTTGACATTTGCCTTATCATTTATTGAACCTCCATTACAATATCCAATTCATCTATATTTATGAAAAGCTGATAACGCCAAATAAATTCGAGGTTTAAATAGAGCCTGTATTGAAAACGCAGGCTATATATTTTCCAGTTGTAACACATTCTAAACATAGCGGTCGCAAATATCAACTCCAAACCGCATTTAAATTGAATCAAAAAGCACTATGCTATCTTGAAAATTCTTGCAAATAATATACACTCGGTCATAATCACCCGCGTTGAGTTTACAAATGGTCATAAAGGAAATCTGATGAGCAAGCTCAGACGAGCTGTAATGTGGGCTGCACTGGCGCTGATTATACTCTTGCTGTTTCTGTCTATCTATGGAGCATTTATCGGCGCTGAGCGGGCAAAGAGCTTCATTAGCCGTCTGCCATTGGTGGTTTACTGGTCAGCTTTTCTGCTGCTGTTGATAACAGCCCTTGCGGTGTTTCGCCGATTGGTCCGCGTGCCCGGTCTGTTACTAATACACTCAGGCTGTGTTTTTATTCTCGCAGGGTCTATGTGGGCCTCAGAGGCCGGACATAAACTCCAGAAAAAACTGTTCGGCATCGACAAAATCACAACGGGGCAAATGAGAATCTATGAAGGACACTCAGACAACCACGTCATATTAGACAACAAGCAGATAAAGGAGCTGCCTTTCTCCGTAGAGCTCAAAGACTTCCAAATAGAATATTACAAGCCGGCATACCTGCAAATCCAAACCAGAGATAGACAAGGCTGGAGAATACCTGTTGACCCCGTTAGAGACCTCCACGACAGCAAGTCCTCTGGAGTGAATTCTCAAAAAGTTTCTAACGGGGTTGAAATCGGTACCGAATTTCCCCTGGGCCCGGAGCTCGGTGTTGTAAAAATCCTAAGGGCGTTCGAGAATTTTAAAATCACAATCGAGGGCGGGAGCAGAAAAATTATCGATGACCCACAGCCCGGCATTAATCCGGCACTGGAAGTTCAATTTACATCCCCCGAAGGCAATGTCACGACAAAATACGTCTTCGAGCGATTTCCAGGACATAGTCACTCTCAAGACAAATTTCAGATGAGCTATCGCAGAGTTATCAGCGATTATATAAGCCGGCTGAGGATAATTAAGGACAACAAGGTTGCTGCCGAAAAGGACATCGAAGTAAACCACCCTCTTAGGTTCGGCGGATACCATTTCTACCAGCATTCTTACGACGCCGAGGCCGGCCAATACACAGTGCTTATGGTAGCTTCCGATACGGGTTTAGCTGTGGTCTATGCCGGCTACTGGATGCTCTGTATCGGGGTCATCTGGCATCTGTGGCTAAGACACATAGTTCCAAAAATAAAATTAAAAAAGAAGATAGATGGAAATTAAATATACAATTCAGGGCTTATTGATTTATGCTGCCATCGCGGCATATCTGTGTGCGTTTGTAACAAGTTTGCTGCGCCGCCCCAAAATTGGACATATCTTATATGTGTTCGGGTTTATTATTGCCGTTTCTTCTTTTGGCTATCGCTGGTATCATGTCCGGCACGTGCCTTTGCAGAATCTCTTTGAAGTGTTTCTGTGCTTAGGTATGATTTATCCGGTCTCGTTGTTTTGCCGGCATATTCTGCTTGTCGGAGGTTACTCAGCCGATATGCTCATAGGCGCCATCGTGCTTTTCCCTGCCGGCTTTGTCTTTAACGCCGAGCCGCAGCAACTGCCGCCGGCCCTGCAGAGCTGGCTTTTTACACCCCACATTGCCGTCTATATGCTGTCATATATAATTATGGCAAAGGCGACTTTCCAGGCGATTTTGCAACTGGCCGATAAAGGCCGCACCAATTGTCCTTCGGATAAAGAGCCGGACTTACTACCACGAGGGTTCTTCGGTAAGGGTTCAATTGGTGCGGCCAACGAAAATCTCCTGCCTCCTGAACAGGCAACTTATCGTATAATCTGCATCGGTTTTCCCCTGCTGACACTCGGTCTTGTCCTCGGCAGTTACTGGGGTAAATTAGCGTGGGGTGATTACTGGGGCTGGGACCCTAAAGAACTCTGGTCGCTGGCATCCTGGCTGGTCTATGTCGGGTATTTTCATTTTCGCTATATGTTCGGCAAAAAATATCCAGGGATTAACAGCCTCTGGGCGATTGCCGGAATGGCGGCTATTATAATAACTTTGCTCTGGGTAAACCTGTCCAGACTCTTTCCGGGTCTGCACAGCTACGCAACCTGACGTCAAATAGATAAATAAACCGGTGATTATTGTGTGATAGAATCGAAGTAACATTTCATTCCAAGGAGGCCAAACGATGATGTTAGAAAAAATCAGGATTGCCGTATTGCTCGCCGTCCTTTTAGCTGCCGTCGGATGTGCAAAGACGTCCAAAGAAGGAGCGGTGAGAATTGCAGACAATAAGATTGCGCAAGCCGTGATAGTAATTGCCGAGGACGCCGGCGAGCCTGAACAGCACGCCGCTTCTGAATTGGCCGACTTTCTGGAGCAGATAACCGGCGCAGAATTTGAGATAGTCAGCCCCCCCGCCGTCGGCCGGTCTCGATTGCTGGTTGGTCCTAAAGCCGCTAAATTGGCCGAGCCTGATTTCACCGTTGAGGGACTCGGCACCGATGGCATAGTTATCCGCAGTGTCGGGAACGACCTTATCCTGGCCGGCGGTTATCCCCGCGGGACTTTGTATGCGGTTTATACCTTCCTGGAAGACGAACTTGGCTGCCGGTGGTGGTCATCGAGTGAAAGTACCATACCGAACGAACCAACGCTTACAGTTGATAAGCTAAATATCCGCTACGTACCAATACTGGAATATCGCGAGCCGTTCTGGTTTGACGCCTTTGACGGAGACTGGGCTGTGCGCAATAAAAGCAACGGGCACAGCCCTCGGCTGGATGAAAAACGCGGCGGTAAGCATATATACGAAGGATTTGTGCACACGTTTTATCCTTTAATTCCGCCGGATAAATATTTCAAAGACCATCCCGAATGGTTTAGCGAAATCAAGGGTAAACGCACTTTCGAAAAGGCTCAACTTTGTTTAACGAATGAGGAAATGCGCAAAGAGCTGGTCAAGAATCTCAAAGCCCGTCTTCGTGAAAATCCGTCAGCTACCATCGCCTCGGTCTCGCAGAACGATTGGCACGGCAATTGCCAATGCAGCCGATGTGCTGCGATTGAAAAAGAAGAGGGCAGCCCCGCCGGGCTGATGCTGCGCTTTGTCAATGCGGTTGCTGCCGATATCGAAGAGGAATTTCCAAATGTGGCCATCAGCACGCTGGCCTATCAGTACACCCGCAAGCCGCCTAAATACGTAGAGCCGCGAGACAACGTCATTGTGCGTCTGTGCAGCATCGAGTGCTCGTTCAGCAAGCCGCTGGCCGACGAGCGAAATAAAGAATTTCGCGACGATATTGTCGGCTGGTCGAAGATATGCAATCGGCTCTACATCTGGGACTACACGACGAATTTCAGACATCATATAATGCCGCATCCGAACCTGCGGGTCTTAGGGCCGAATGTGAAGTTTTTCGCGGACCATAATGTCAAAGGCATCTTCGAGCAGGGTGCTTACACCACAAACGGTGCCGAGATGGCCGAGCTCCGTGCCTGGGTGCTGGCCAAGCTGCTGTGGGACCCGGCGCGGGATGGCCAGGAACTGATTGACGAATTCATCGACGGCTATTACGGCCCTGCTGCCCCTCACATCAAGGCCTACTTAGATGTTACGCACGATGCGGTCGAAGCCAGTGAGGACTGGCTCGGCTGTTTTGAAAAGCACACGGCCAAATTCCTTTCGTTCGAGACGCTCAGCAAAGGCTGGGCACATCTGAAGGCTGCTGAATCAGCAGTTCGGGACGAACCGGACCTGCTGTTTCGCGTTCAGGTTGCGCAGTTGCCGGTGATGTACACCTTTTTGATGCGCTGGGACGAAATGCGAGAAAAAGCTGAAGCCAGCAGTGCTGACTGGCCTATGCCGGAGTCTATCCAGGAAGCTTTTGAGCAGTTTATGAAAATCGCCAAGAAAAAGAACATTACCCGCCTTAACGAATCGAATGTGGGATTCGGCGCGCTCGAAAAGGCACTGGAAGGTGCCAAGAAATGATGACGACTGCATATTGGTGTGCAGTGCACACCTTACCAAATTGCTGGAAGAAGCGCTTGAGCGGGCGAAGAAATAATGTTGGGATTTGTATTGACGTTGGAAAACCAGAGAAGAGTCGGGGCATTTATTCTCCTTAGCAGAGCTATTGCGAAGGACGAAAACCACGCCCTTCAAGACCTGGATGTACGTACTTTAACCGGCAGAAAGCTGAATCCTCCAAAATTAGTCGTGCGGTCAAGTGATTATTCCATTGCCCAATACCCACGACATTCTCATTTATCCGGTGTCGTATTTTTTTCTACAGACTGTGTATGTCGAAGCTGCGGTTTTTCCAGCTCGGCCGGTCCAGCTCCTATGGGAAAACTCACCGTGGGGGTCTTATGGGTTTTCGAGAGTTGAGGAGGCTAAGTACCCAAAATGCTTTTCAGGCCTCCGACAAGGCGGTCGATGCCCTCGGCAGCAGTTTTTTTCCGAAGCGCTCCATAGGCAACCCGCAGGTAGCATTTATCCTCCATGCCGAAGGTCATCCCCGGGATAACAGCTACTTTGTGCTCTTCAATCAGCCGTTTGACAAGCTTCATCGGGTCCAGGTCTTTGTGTGCTCGCAGCAGAAAATAGAACGCTCCATCAGCGCGAGGAACGGTTACTAAATTTCTGATGCTGTTCAACTCATTCAGGAATATCTCGCGGATTTCGATGGTCATTTGCAGCTTTTGGCGGCAGTAGGCCGCTCCGGCCTGCATTGCCCCGACGGCGGCCCACTGCGAGATTACCGGCGGACAAATCAAAATCGTGTCCTGAATCTTTTTAATGGGCATATAGAGATGCTCCGGTATGACCATCCAGCCGATACGCCAGCTTGCAAAGCCATAGGCCTTGGAAAGAGAGAACAGCGAGATGGTATATTCGGCGCCACCCTCAATCGAGCCTGGCGAAAAGTGCCTGACGCCGTTGTAAGTAAAATACTCGTATACTTCATCGCTGATGTGGTATATGCCGTTGTACCGGCAAAGCTCATTGACCTGTCGAAGGTCAGATTCGCGATATACGGCCCCGGTTGGATTGTTCGGTGAGATGGTGACAACGGCTCGCGTTCGGTCGGTAATCGCAGCGGCAATTGCATCCGGCTGCAATTGATAATCATCGTCAGTCGGCACACAGACGGCCTTACAGTTGGCGATGGCGACGGCCATTTCGTGATTGAAGTAGTAAGGCAACTGGAGAATAATCTCATCGCCGGGGTCGGTAATAGCAAGAACTGCGTTGACAAAGCCCATATTAGCACCGGCGGTTACGACAATTCGGCTTCCCTTTGTGGATATATCATTTTCTTTTTCGAGCTTTGCTTGAATTACATCGAGCAGCTCGGGGATGCCCTGCACGAGTCTGTACTTGTGGTTTTCCGCATTGGCCAGAAACGTTTCGATAGCCCCGATGGCTTCCGGCGGCGGGCCATAATAAGCAACACCCTGGCCGAGCGAAATTGTACCGGGATTAGCACGTATCAGCTCGCCGACCACAGGGATAATCGGCGACTGAACAGACTGCATCCGGAAACTTTTGTACATCAATGGCTGAGCCATCAATTATTGTCCCCACGTCAAACGGTGTAAGTAGAAGCTGCTGTTTCTCCGCCTCGACCGGTCCAGTTCGTGTGGAAGAATTCACCGCGCGGTTTATCAACCCGTTCGTAAGTATGTGCGCCGAAATAATCGCGCTGGGCCTGCAACAGATTAGCCGGCAGGCGCCCGTGGCGATAGCCGTCGTAGAAGGCCAGAGCCGCGCTCGTAGCCGGCACAGGAATACCCATCTGGACCGCTGCGGTAACGACGCATCGCCAGGCGGGCTGCGCCTTTTCGACGGCATTCTTAAAGAACGTGTCCAGCAGCAGGTTGGTCAGGTCCGGGTTTTTGTCGAAGGCTTTCTTGATTTTGCCTAAGAAGACCGAGCGGATTATACAGCCGCCTCGCCACATCAGGGCGATGCCCCCGTAGTTTAAATGCCATTTGTGCTCTATGGCGGCGGCACGCATAAGCTGATAACCCTGGGCGTAGCTGACGATTTTCGCTGCGTAAAGGGCCTGACGCAAATCGTTGATGAAGGTCTTTTTATCGCCGTTGAACCTCGGCTTAGGGCCGGAGAGGACTTTGGATGCCGCAACGCGCTCTTCCTTCAGGGCTGACAGGCAGCGAGCAAAGACAGCCTCGCCGATAAGTGTTAAAGGCTGGCCGAGGTTCAGCGCCTCGATGGCCGTCCATTTGCCGGTCCCCTTCTGGCCGGCTGTGTCGAGGATAAGGTCGATAACATCATTGCCGTCCTCGTCCTTGTAGCCAAGGATGTCCCGCGTGATTTCGATAAGATACGAGTTGAGCTCACCCTGATACCACTGAGCAAAACACTCGTGCATTTCCTGGTTGGTCATACCGAGGCCTTCTTTCATCATCTGATAGGTCTCGCATATCATCTGCATATCGCCGTATTCGATACCGTTGTGGACCATTTTTACGAAGTGTCCGGCTCCGTTTTCGCCGACCCACTCGCAGCACGGCTCGCCGTCGTCCGTCCTGGCGCATATAGCCTGAAAGATAGGCCGAACGTGCTCCCAGGCAGGCGGTGAGCCGCCGGGCATAATAGATGGGCCTCGCAGCGCACCTTCTTCACCGCCTGAGACGCCGGTGCCGATATAGAGCTTACCCTGGCTCTCGACGTACTCGGTTCGGCGCATGGTGTCGGGAAAGTGCGAATTGCCGCCGTCGATAATGATGTCCCCGTCTTCGAGGTGCGGCAGCAGCTTTTCGATGAAGGCATCGACCGCTGCGCCGGCTTTGACCATCAGCATAATCTTGCGGGGTGTTTTCAGATTTTCGACAAGCTCTTCGATAGAATGACAGCCGATGATATTTTTGTCTTTGGCTCGGCCGTTGATAAAGTCATCCACCTTCGATACGGTACGGTTGAAGCAGGCCACTGTAAAGCCCTTGCTTTCCATATTCAGGATGAGGTTTTCGCCCATTACTGCCAGGCCTATCAGGCCGATATCCGCTTTTGCCATTTTTGTTTTACTCCCTTTCTTGAATTTGTTGTTTGTTTTTGATTATTGGTTTGGAATAGTCGGTATATATCCATTGGACAATCGGTGAAGCACTTCGCCCGCGTGCTGCACGACCAGAATTCCTTCGTCCTCTTTGTTTTCGTAATCAGCAATGTTTATATCGTTGGGATTCATATAACCTAAATTCACCTTCCGACAGCGCTGCCTGCTTATGCCGGTGGCCAGTATCACATTTATTCTGGGCTTTTCGATACCGTTGACGTATGTGCCGATGCCCTTAACATGCGTGGAATGGGCTATCACCGCCCGGGGGATGCCGTTGAACTTGTCCATGCGCTTAAGGAAATAATCGCGTGTGTGGTAGCCGATTTTATCTATAAATCTGCCGTGCGTATAAGAGATCTCGGTGATGTGCGGAGCATAGATAATCAAAGTGCCGCCGTCAGCGACAATGGGCTCCAGTTTGTACATTACTTTCCCTGCTGTCCAGATGTCATCGTACATTTTCGGGGCGATGCCGAGAATCGTATGATAGGGCTTGTCCTTGTAAATAATATGGACGTCTCTGGATAAATCCGCTGCTTTTTCCCAGGCATCAATACACTCGCCGATGAAGATTCCCTTAAGCTGGTTTTCGAGCGCAACGATTGCGAACAATTTGTGCGGCATTTTTATAAACGACGCCGCCTTTTCAACCACCCGCCGAGTTGGCGTCCATTTATTGCCGTTTATAACAGGGTTTGTTATCACGGCACTTAGCCAGTGAAAAAAGTTTATGATTTCATCGCCTGCGATTCCGGGGAAGATGTACTTATGTCCGCCTGAAAAGCCGACAACTTCGTGAGGAAATACAGGGCCTAAGATGAAAAATTCATCGTACTCAAAAATCAGCTTGTTAATCGCCACGTCAACTTCTTCGCGAAACAGACCACCGCTGATTTGCTCGATCTCGTCGGCGGAAATCCGGCCGATGGAAGTGAAAGTCTGCGGTTTTTCCCATTCGTGATTGAAAAACTTTACCGATGCGTATTTGCTTTTGCGCTCATCCGCGGTCATACAAAGTCTGGTACAGATTCGTTCTTCGCTCAAAGGCTGGTGTGTTCCGAGCGCAACCAGACAATCGACAGCCTTTGCTTTTGGCCCCAGGCAGTCGTAAATGATTTTGAATATGTCACCTATAGGTCCCGAGCGGGTATTGTCGGGAATTATCAACAGAATCCGTTTTCCGGTGCAGTCGTTTTCCGCAAAGAACTCGGCAATTGCTTGGCCGGCCTGACTATTTTCAACAAAACCATCCTTTTTTTGTCGTTCGATTACCATTTGACTCGTTTTGCATATTGCTTGAAAAATGAATTTCTATTTTTCCCAAGGTGGCAGCTCCGGCAGACATTCATCAAATTCAGCTATCAATTTTCGCTCATATTCACCGGCGTATTCGCCATTCATAAATTTATCAAACGCCTCATCGTGGAACCGCTTCCACGATTCGACCTCGTCGCCGGGATTGATTGGATAAAACAGGGCATCGTTTGCCTTGGCGGCCTTCATATCTCCCGGTGCATCGCCGACCATCAGAACGTGATTCTTTTCATATCTGCCCTTTGTCGCGTACTTAAGGTGCTGAGCTTTTGTGCCCATTTCCTGACCGGCTATAACCTCTACGTATTTGGCAATGTCGTGCTCTTCCCACTCACGGGCAAGCGCCTCGCCGGGAGTTGCCGAGACGACTATAACGTCAGCCAAAGGCTGGATTTTCTTCAGGCTCTCCCGCACGAACGGAAAGGGCGGCATACCTTTAACGATTTCCCCTATCGCCCAATTGACTCGCTCACTCCAGGCAAGCGCAAGCTCCAGCTCATGTTTGACCTCCGGGGCCGAGGCCTGGTCAATGGCTTGTTTTAAACCATCATTGCTTAGCAGACTTTTGGGGTCATCGACCCATGCAAAGTAATGCGGGTATTGTGGAACCTTGAAGTTTCTTGCCTTGGTCATTGGGTGATTAGGCAACAGCTCCGATATGGTACGTTTGACTGTCTTGTGTCGGTTGGCGCCGCGGGTTTTGGAAAACAAATCGGCAAAGTCCTTGCATTCACGCACCGCCTGTGCTACCGGCTGCAGGCCGAAATAAGCAATCATCCACGGGCAAAAGCACTCCCGCTGCTTGATTCCCATCGTATCGAAGGCACAGCCGTCCGAATCAATGCCGACAAAGAACTTTTGTTTTGGTTTGAAATCCTTTAATGGTTTTGCCGGGTCAACAACAACCATTTCATTCTCCTAATCAATAAATAAAATTCAAATATCGAAATCCGAAATTCGAAACAAAAACGAAATTCAAATATCAAATGCTCAAAACGTTATACGATTTGTTTTGGATTTTGTATTTTGGTCATTTGTATTTGTTTCGGATTTCGTGCTTCGAATTTCGTATTTCAGATTGCACTATGGTTTTATATTTTTTGCTGTTTTTTAGACTCCGCTGAAAGCCGAGAATCCGCCGTCAACGGGGACGACAACCCCCGTAACGAATTTTGCTGCGTCGCTTAGCAGCCACATAACCGTTCCAATCAGCTCTTCCGGTTCGCCGAATCTCCCCATCGGCGTATGGTCGATAATTGTCTTGCCGCGTTCAGTTAGCTCTCCGGTTTTTTCATCCGTCAGGAGGAACCGGTTTTGTTCGGTCAGAAAGAATCCCGGCGCAATCGCATTGACGCGAATATCCCTGGAATAGTTCCGGCAAACGTGTACCGCTAACCATTGTGTGAAGTTGCTCACAGCCGCTTTGGCCGCTGAGTATGCGGGAATCTTGGTTAAGGGACGAAAAGCGTTCATACTGGAAACATTTAATATTACACCGGCACCGTTTTCAGCCATATCTCTTCCGAAAACCTGCGTTGGCAGCAAGGTACCAAGAAAATTCAGGTCGAAAACGAAACGGATGGCTTCGCTCGGCAGGTCGAAAAAAGATAAATCCGGCGAAGTGGTGGCTTCTTTTTTGTTTCCCCCTGCCCCGTTAATCAATATGTCGATTTTACCGAACTCAGAAGCGATTTTTTCACGGGCATTCTCCAAGCTGCTTTTGTCTAATACATTTGCTTTAACCGCAAGGGCTCGTCCGCCATTGGATTTTATTTCGTCGGCGACTTTATCTGCGGCGGTTTCGATTAAATCCAGAACAGCGACTTTCGCACCGGCATCACCGAGTGCCTTGGCTATCGTACCGCAAAGAACACCGCCGCCCCCGGTAATCACCATTACTTTTCCCTTAATTTCAAACAGTTCTGCCATCTATTATCCTTTCTCGTGGATGAGGTTACTCATTCACTCATCTACACATTCTCTCTTATAATTTGTAGGGCGGATTTTAGCCCACCAAACAAAACTACCAGCATCATCTCGGCGGGGCAAGCCCCACCCTACATATATTTTGGCAGTTTTTTCTTCAACGGCTTACGCTCGAATCTCATAAACACAGGCAGGCCGTCCTCATCGATTCTTATGGGTGCTTCGCCCTGAACCAAAGGCCGAACGTAATCACGCATCGCATCGGTGATGTGGTTGCCTTTATCGTTTATAAACTCAGCCGGCACCTTCTTTTCGCCGTTGGCCACATCTCTTAACCCCGCCAGGCCTGTGGTGCATTTGTATTTTGGGCCTTCTTTTCGGACGAGAGTTACCATTTTGCCGTTTACACCTCTGATGGCATTTTTCACAGCCATCTGTCCGCACATATATGCCTCGTTGACGTCGGTCAGAGAGGCAAAGTGCATAGCACTTCGTTGGTTGGTGCCGAGCTTATTAAAGCGGGCCTTTATGCCCACTTCTTTTTCTATCACGGCTTTGAGCATCTCAGCGACACCGCCAAGCTGAACGTGTCCAAAACTGTCCTTGCTGAATGCCCCCTTGTCCGCTGTTACGTATTTGCCCTTATCATCTTTGAGCCCTTCGCCGGCGACGATAAATACTCTGCCTAAACGTTTTAATACCTCTTTGACATCGCTGACGAATTTGTCGAAAGAAAAGGCCGCTTCCGGCATATACACAAGATGTGGAGCATCTTCTTCGCATCGAGCGGCAAGGCCCGTTGCTGCCGCTATCCAGCCGGCGTTTCTTCCCATCACCTCTAAGATAGTGCAGGTATCCGTCGTATAGAGTGCCTCGGTATCTTTACCGGCCTCAGCCGCACAGGTTGCGACATATTTTGCCACGCTCGGATAACCCGGGCAATGGTCGGTGAAGGCAAGGTCATTATCGACCGTTTTGGGAATGCCGATGCAAACCAGCTCGTAGCCGGCATCTGCGGCTAACTTGTTGACCTTGTCGGCGGTGTCCATCGAGTCATTACCGCCGGCATAGAAGAAATAACGGATATTATGTGCCTTGAATACATCGAGCACTCTCTCGAAATCGGCCTTGGATTCTTCGAGTGATTTTAGCTTATATCTGCAAGAGCCCATGGCTGCCGCCGGCGTTTGCTTTAGTGCTTCGATGGCCTCGGGTTTTTCTGCCGAGATATCGAACAAATCTTCTTTGAGCACTCCTAATATGCCGTTCGTTGCGCCTATGACACTGCCGATTTTACCGGATTTCATTGCTTCCTGTATTACACCGCAGGCACTCGAGTTGATTACCGCCGTCGGCCCGCCGGACTGTGCAACAATAGCATTAGGTTTCGAGTCCATCGTGAATACTCCATTACAGTTTTCTTGAAATCTTGATTAAATCACCAATCTTTGGCAGAATATACAAAAGGCCGGCTGTGATTTCAACTGTTTTTAATTTTGGACTTAAAGCACCACACGAAAGGCAGGCAACTAATATTAAAAGGTCGATTTATGTCTGAAAATTCGGATGACAAATGCAGGATTGCCTGTCGTCTTGAAGTGCTGCCTGGCGGAAGGGTTCTCGACAAGCTCACCAATGCGGCCAAGTTTGGTTTTGATGCGGTCTCGCTGCCGGGCAGATTCTTAAATGATTACGTTAATGAGCTGCGCGGGTGCCTGTCGGACAGTCCTTTACCTATTGTCTCGATGTCTCTGGGATTTTCAGGCTCGCTGCTTAGTCCCCACAAAAAGGTTCGGGAACTGTGCCGGGACAGTTTCCTAAAATTATTTGATATTTGTGCAGAATTGGGGGTGGCTTGTGTAAATGTACCGCCGATACTCATTGAGGATAATCCGGACCGAATCACCGACCCGGGTCCTTACGCCTCGGTTGAGCAAGCCCAGGATGCCCTGCTTATCGAGCAGTTGCCTGCTTTAGGCGACCAGGCGCAAAAAAGAGGGCTGATATTTCTCCTTGAGCCGGTTAATCATTACGAGTCGGAATACCTTAACACCGTCCCTCACGCTGCTAAACTGTGCGAAACTCTGCACCATGACCATATCGGGCTTACCTGTGATTTCTTTCACATGCAGCTTGAGGAGCTAAGCATTCAGGAATCGCTCTCCAAAGCCGGCAAGTGGATAAAGCACGTGCACGTCGCTGAAAATACCCGTGTCGAGCCGGGCCCCGGTTCACTGAACTTTACCCCCGGCTTTAAAACGCTCAAAGAGATTGGGTACAGTGGTTTCATCGAATTGGAGTGCCGCAGGCTCTCCGGCCCGGCGGAGAAAGTGCTTCCGAAATCCGTCGAGTATCTCCGGAATCTATGGAGAAAAGAATAAAGTATCAAAATCACAAGCTTGTTGTGCTGAAATTTGCTGACTCCCTTCGTGGTTTTTGCCGATGACCGCTCTTTACAAAGCCGAAAACGATTTGTATGATAGGCCAAGGTAATGCCGATGTAGCTCAATGGTAGAGCACAGCTTTCGTAAAGCTGGGGTTGAGGGTCCGACTCCCTCCATCGGCTTTGTGAATCTAACGGGAAAATACAATACGCTTCAGAAAATACTCAAGAAGCTGGGTAAAGTCGTTGTGGCGTACTCAGGCGGTGTGGACAGCACATTTCTTTTGAAGGTATCAGTTGATACACTTGGGGCCGAAAACGTCCTGGCCTGTATTAGTGCCGGAGTCGCCGAACCTTCGAATCAGCTTGCCCGTGCTCAAAAACTCGCCGACCAGATAGGCGCCCGCCTTCAAATCATTGATACCGATGAACTATCCGACCCAAACTTCACCGCCAACAAAGCAGACCGCTGCTTCCACTGCAAATCACATATTTGCAAAATCCTGTTGGACATCGCCAAAGAGCAGGATTTTGACCACGTTATCTTCGGCACAAACTATAACGACCTCGACGACTTTCGCCCGGGCAACCGCGCAATGAAGGTCTTCGGCATCCGCTGCCCGCTGGCTGAGGCTCAGCTTACAAAAGATGAGATTCGCCAACTAAGCAGGCAGCTAAACCTGCCAACCGCCGGTTTACCTTCTTCTCCCTGTCTTGCCTCTCGGCTCAGCTATGGCCTGGAAGTTACTGAGCAAAGGCTAAAACAAATCGACCAGGCTGAAGAATTTCTGCAAAGCCTCGGTCTGTTTGAATTTCGCGTTCGCCATCACGATACTATCGCCCGAATCGAAGTTAATCCGCAGGATATTGAGAAAATTACGACCGAGCCGCTTCGCTCACAAATAGTTGAGGAACTGAAATCCCTCGGCTTCAAATTCGTAACCGTTGACATGCAGGGCTTCCGCTCAGGCTCGCTCAACGAGCCGCTGTCCGAGCAGGAGAAGCAAAAGTACAACGGGTAACAGGCGGGAGCGATAAAGTAGAAGTAAAAAGTTGGGAGGGCACTGCCACTATTCACAAACGAGGAATCTTTGTATTTTATTTCTATTTGATTGCATCTGTGACTCTTTGCCGCTATGATTTCGGCATGGCAGAGTACAAACACGCGCTTGCACTGTATCCGTATTTCGGCAATTCGACCGCGACGATGGGGGTCTTTCCGCCGACCGGTCTTGAGTACATCGCCACGAGCATGAAGGGCCTGGTCGGTAAGGTGACGCTTATCGACCTTCGGTACGAGAGGACTTACCATGACTTGAAGGCACTGGGCGAGTTTGTCAGGAAAGAGATAGACCTTCTGTGCATCAGCATCCAATGGCAATCCCGGTTCAAGGACGTCTGCGATTTCATCTCTCAGCTGCCTGATGAGGTTTGCACGGTCGTCGGTGGATACAAAGCAACGCAGGAAGTCGAGTACCTGTTTGAGCGTTGTCCGAACATTGATATGGTCGTCCGGGGCGAGGGCGAAGAGATAATCAAGCAAATCGTCGCGGGGATTCCGTACAAGGATATTCGTGGACTTTCCTATCGGGAGAATGGAAGAGTCATCCACAATGAAAACCACCCTCTGCCTGACATCACACGTATTGCGTTTCCCGACCGCTCCCTGAGAAGGCACGATTATTACTGGGTTCAGAATGGTGCTCGACTGAGCAGACGAACGTTCGACACGGTGCTGACGACCAGAGGGTGTCCATTCAAATGCAAGTTCTGCACATTCAGTATGAATCCGCTCGGGCAGAAGAGGGACTATACTGAACGGTCGGTCGAATCGGTCATTGAAGAATTGAAGACGGTCACGGCCGATATCGTGCTCTTCAGCGACGACAACTTCTTCACGAACCCGCAGAGGAGCGAACAACTTTGCGATATGATTATCGAGAACAATATCAAGAAGACCTTTGTTGTCCAGGCCCGGGTTGATGTGGCGAGGCATCGCAGTGTCCTCGGCAAGGCCCAGAAAGCAGGCTTCAAGGTCTTCCTGATTGGGGTCGAGTCGCCGCACGACCGGATATTGAAGCAGCTTCAGAAGGGCATCACCCAACAGCAGGTTCGGGAGGCGTTTGCGGTACTGACTCAGTACGACTTTTATCTGCATGGGTACTTCATCTATGGCAACATCGGCGAGACAGAAGAAGAGATGCTGTATATCCCGAAGTTTGCGAAGGAGATTAAAGCGGATTCCATCACTTTCCAGAAACTGCGCATCGAGAAGTTTTCAACCCTAAAGGAGGTGGTTGAGGCAACGCCTGGTTATTACTACAGCCATATCGGCGGTTCTGTGTATTCGGACCGTTACGGGCCCAAGGAGCTCAAGCAAATCCGCAACCGGATCCGTTCGGAGTTCTACGACCTCCCGCAGCTCATCCATATCGTCAGAAAAGCCCGGCGGATTGGGCTTGTCGGCGGGAGCGACTTGACGAGTGCATTTTTTAATCTACCTCTGCTTGTGTATAGGTTGGCCACAAAAAAACCGCGAAAGAAGAGAAAATAGGTCGGCAAAGACAAGAAGAATTTTCGATTTAAAATCGGCAATCCAAACCCTGCCATCGGCAATAGGTTTTGGGTCCGGGAAAACCAGATTGGTATTCAGGAGCGAACTATGTCTTATAGAAAAACTTACGCGGTGCTCAGGACTATCCTTTCGATAAGTATCCTCTTTACTCTATGCTTCTATTACAATGCTTGCTCAGCTCCGCCTGATACGGCCGCGAAGGCCGGGATTGAGCTAAAGGTGATGACCTTTAATATCCGCTATGGCACTGCCGATGACGGCGAGAACCGCTGGGAGAACCGGCGGCAAATGGTAATAGATGTCCTGCGTGACAATTCCCCCAATGTCGTGGGTCTGCAGGAGGCTCTGGATTTCCAGATTGCCGAAATCCACAACGCACTTGCCAAATACGGCCGGATAGGTGTTGCACGCGAAGACGGCAAGACCGAAGGGGAATACTCCGCCATCCTCTATCGTCTCGACCATTTTGACGTGGATGAATCGGGAACCTTCTGGTTTTCTGACACTCCGGAAGTCCCAGGCTCAAGCCACTGGGGCAATGCTTGTGTCCGCATCTGCACCTGGGCGAGATTTATCGAAAAGAAATCAGGTAAGGCCTTTTATATTTTTAACCTTCATCTGGACCATATTTCTCAGCCGTCCCGCGAAAAAAGTGTGGTCCTGCTGGCCCAATGTGTTCACAACAGAAAACACAAAGACGCCTTTGTGGTAACAGGCGATTTCAACGCAGGCGAAAGCAATCCGGTCGTAATGTATCTGAAAGGCAAGGTCGCCCTCGGCGGGTCAAATGGACGTGAATCTGACAATCCAGTTCCAATGCTTGATACGTTTCGCGTGCTGCATCCCGATGTCAAAGATGTAAGAACCGCCCACGACTTTAAGGGAGCTCGAGAAGGCAATAAAATCGATTATATCTTCACACCGCCGTCTGTCAAAGTGCTCGAAGCAGAAATCCTTTACGACAACGTCGATGGGCGTTACCCCTCCGACCACTTCCCTGTTACCGTTATACTTCGTCTGCCTGCAAACAGCAAATACTAAGGCAGGGGAGCTATGTCAATTTCTTCTTGCATTTGTTTAAGCTCGCAGTTAATTTAAGATTGAAATGAAACAACAGGATGTTAGTTTTTACAAAACAAGGATGTAGCGAGGATGGATATTATAAGCAGTTTCAGGGACAAAGCAAGGGGGAAGAATCTATCTGTTGTTTTGCCGGAGGGCAGAGACGAGCGGATAATTCAGGCCGCCCGCAGACTTAAAGACCAAGACATTGCTCAGCCGATTGTGCTGGGAAACCCCGCCCAAATAGAAGCGGCGATTGAAAAGGCCGGCATCAATCTCGACGGCATCAAAACCATAAATCCCAAGCAGAGCGAAAAGCTCGAAGCTTATGCGGAAAAATACAGCCGCCAAAGAGAGGGCATTTCTTCGGCAGTAGCAAGACGTATAGTCGTCAAGCCGTTGTTCTATGCAGGTATGATGGTGGCTTGCGGCGATGCCGATACCGCCGTTGGCGGTGTTGCCGGCGCAACCGCAACCCTTATTCAGGCCGGTGTCTTAACCGTAGGTCTGATTCCGGGAATTAAAACTCCTTCAAGCTACTTCCTTATGGTTATCCCTAATTTCCTCGGTGAAAAGGACAAGCCCTTCATTTATGCCGACTGTGCCGTTAACATTGACCCTACGGCCGAGCAATTGGCGGACATAGCTTTAGCTTCTGCTGTGAGCGCAAGGAGACTCTTGGGACAGGAACCTCGCGTAGCTCTGCTGTCATTCTCCACTCGTGGAAGTGCTTCCGGTCCGAGTGTGGACAAAATCAGGGAAGCTCTCGAAATAGCCCGGGCGCGGCAGCCCGGCTTGGCTATTGACGGCGAATTCCAGGCGGACGCCGCTATTATTCCGAGAGTAGCCGCCAAGAAGGTTAAGGATGAAAGTGCCGTTGCAGGAAAGGCCAATGTCATCATTTTTCCCGACCTCAACTCAGGAAATATCGCTTACAAGCTCACACAGTATATGGCCAATGCACAAGCCATCGGCCCATTCCTGCAGGGATTTGCAAAACCCATAACGGACCTCTCAAGAGGGGCTACCGTTGATGATATAGTCGCCACAGTGATACTGACTTTGGGCCAATTATTGGAGAACACAAATGAGGTGAGTGGTGAGTAGTGAGTATTCAGATCACCAATTAACTACTCACTAATTAACCACTCACCAATTAGTATCTGTTGCGGAAAACGAAAATCGAAGATGTCACCCCTGCGAAAGCAGGGGTCCAGAGCGAAAAACTGGATTCCCGCTTTCGCGGGAATGACAAATACTGTTTCCACAATAAGAACTAATTAACCATCTTTTGAAAGGATTGTATCGACAATGAAAGTGCTCGTTATAAATGCAGGCAGCTCCTCGGTTAAGTACTACCTGTACCAGATGCCCCAAGCAGAGGTTCTCGCCAATGGGCTTGTCGAAAGAATCGGAGAGGAAACCTCTAAACTTTCTCACTTTTTTCGCGGCAAAACCTACACATTGTCAACAAAGGCCGAAGATGTCAAAAAGGCAATAGAGCTTATATTGGAAACGCTCACCAACAAAGAATCGGGAGTTTTGCGGCAGACATCTGAGATTGGCGCCGTTGGCCACAGGGTCGTTCATGGAGGCGAAGAGTTCACCGGCTCGGTAATCATTGACGAAAACGTAATTGCCTCAATCGAAAAGTTTGCGGACCTCGCTCCTCTGCACAATCCGCCGAATCTTGCGGGTATCCTGGCCATAAAGCACAATCTCCCGAATGTAAAACAGGTCGCATGCTTTGATACCGCATTTCATGCCACCATCCCGAAAGTTGCCTATATGTATGCCCTGCCGTATGAGCTTTATGAAAAGTACGGCATCCGCAGGTACGGCTTTCACGGAATCTCTCACAGATATGTTGCCCGCCGTGCCGCCGCCATAATGGGCAGAGGAAAATACGATATCAACGCCATTACCTGCCATCTCGGGAACGGCTGCTCTGTTACCGCGGTAAAACAGGGCAGGTCAATTGACACCTCTATGGGACTTACACCTTTGGAGGGCGTGCCGATGGGAACTCGTTCAGGCGACCTTGACCCCGCTATTCTATTTTACCTCGCTGATAAAGGTTACGATATAAAGGAGCTGAAAAACCTTTGCAACAAGCAAAGCGGCCTGCTCGGTTTATCGGGCATCTCGAATGATATGAGAAACCTCGAAGAGTTCGCAAGAAAAGGCAATGAACGGGCAAAACTTGCCATAGATGTTTTCTGCTACCGCATCAAAAAATACATCGGCACCTATGCCGCTGTTCTGGATACTGTCGATGCTGTGGTTTTCACCGGTGGAATAGGGGAAAATAGTGTCCTTTTGCGTGAGAAAATATGCAACGCCGTTACCCAAATAGGCGTGCAGCTTGATTACGCGGCGAACCAGACTGCAATCGCAAAAGAAGCCGAAATAAATACCAAAGATAGTAAGGTCAAAGTTTTTGTCATCCCCACAAATGAACAAGCAGCCATTGCCAACGATACTTATGAGCTTACAAGAGACAAAAATCCCTTTGTGTCAAAGCAAAAATCCCTCACAAATCTCGTAAAAGAACAATTGAAAGCTCCACATATTCAGGAAAGACAATGAAATTTATAATCTGATTCTTGATTTTTTATCACGGAGGTATCCTGTAAGTTACTTCAATTGGCCTTGCTGTTTTGTGTGCCGGGCAAGTGCGGCGGCGCCGATTATGCCGGCGTCTTCGCCGAGAGCAGCAAAACATATCTCGACCAGCTCTTTTTTCAAGGTCCAGATATGCTCGTTAAAGAAATCCTTTATACGGTTCAACAATACATCGCCGGCGGCTATCATTCCACCGGCAAAAACTATTCGCTTAGGCTCGGTAGTGTGCAGCATATTGATACAGGTAATCGCAAGTGCCTTGGCCGTCCCGTCAGTTATCTCTTTGGCTAACCTGTCACCGGCGGCTAAATGTTCATAGACATCCTTGCTGGTTAAGTGGCCTTTTTCGTCGAGCACTTTTTTAAGACTGGATTCTGTTCCGGCCTTGACAGCCTCGGCAGCTCTCCTTGCCGTCGAGTCGGCGGATGCGTATGCCTCCACACAGCCTCTTTGGCCGCAGTTGCATTTTCTGCCGTCCGGGTATATTATCGTATGCCCCAGCTCTGCTCCATTTTCGTCGCATCCGTGCACTAATTCGCCATTACTGATAATTCCTCCGCCTATTCCTGTGCCGAGCGTGAAAAAGACCATATCTTTGACACCCTTACCAGCCCCGACGACATATTCGCCCCAGCAGGCAACATTCGCATCGTTATCAAAGACAACCGGTGCCCCGAGCCTTTCATTGAGCATTCGGCAAATGGGGACGTTTTTGAATGTCGGCATATTGGTTGATTTTATTATTATGCCCTCGCTGTATTTGGCCGGCCCCGGAGTTCCTATCCCGACCGCAACCACGTCCTGCAGAGAAAGACCAGCCTCGACAAGCAGCTTCTTGGCGGTCTGAGCCATCTTGTCAATGACAACCTTCGGCCCCATATCCACTTTGGTTGCCACGGATGTCTTGCTAATAAGCTTCAGCTCGGAATCAAATAAGCCAATCTTGATATTCGTTCCGCCTAAATCAATGCCGATAAACATTTCACTCATTTTACATACCTCTGAATTCTACAGTGCCTAAAGTGAGCTAATTATTCAGTCTATCAGACCATCAGGTTACCAGGTAGTGGTTATCAGAGTACCAGGTTATCAGGTTAAATGCACGGTATAAATGCACAGCATGAATTTGTCTTTTCCTGATACCCTGATATACCGATAACTTACTTCCTGATTTCCTGATTTGCAGATATCCATATTTTAGGCACTTTAGGCACTCCAAACTTTAGCTCACTGCATTTTTGGTTAATCCGGATAGCCGTCAGGATATTCGTTATGCCATTGCCAGGCACTGGAGACCATTTCTTCCAGCTCAGGCTTTTCGGTTTTCCAGCCTAATTCGTTCCTGGCCTTTGCGGCATCGGATGTTAATATCGGCGCATCGCCCGGCCGGCGGTCCACCGCTACAACCTTAAAATCTTTACCGCTGACCCGCTTGACCGTTTCAATTACTTCTTTGACTGAGAATCCTTTTCCATTGCCCAGGTTATAGACCAGCTCACGGCTTTGGTCCAGCTTGTTCAACGCCAGCAAGTGTGCTCTGCACAAATCGTCGATGTGGATGTAGTCGCGAATACAGGTTCCGTCCGGCGTCCGGTAATCGGTTCCGTAGATTCCTATTTCGCTGCGTTTGCCCATTGCCGTCAGGATGGCCAGCGGAATCAGATGCGATTCAGGGCGATGGTCTTCGCCAAGGGTGGCGTTGTTTCCCGCACCGCAGGCATTGAAATATCTCAGCGATGCGTACCGCAGTTTTCCCGCCCGGCTCTGGTAGTAACACATCCTTTCAACTGCCAGCTTTGTTTGGCCATAAGGGTTAATTGGCTCGGTCGGTGAGTCTTCGGTAACTGGTGACTGTTTGGGAATGCCATAGACCGCTGCGCTGCTGCTGAAAACAAACTTCTCCACGCCGACCGCTTCCATGGCCGATAACAGATTCTGCGTATTGCAAAGATTGTTGCGATAATATTTCAGCGGCGCCAGAACTGATTCGGCAACTTCGATGAAGGCGGCAAAGTGCATTACCGCTTCGATATTGTATTTCTTGAGCGTCTTAACAAGCAGCTCGTAATCAGCTAAATCACCTTTGATGAACCTGGTGTGTCCGACCACAGCCCTATGACCCGTACTGAGATTGTCAAAAACCACCGGCTCATACCCTTGAGCGTTGAGCATCGCCGTCATATTGCTGCCGATATATCCTGCTCCACCGCAAACCAGCACTCTCATAATCTCGTCACTCGATTCTCGATTCTTGATTCTCGATACCGAGTAACGAGCATCGAGTATCGAGCATCGAAGAAATTCGCTCCAAAATCTCTGCTGCAAGCCGCCCGTCCTTGCCCAAGTCTATCCAGGCCATAGCTGCTTTCTGCTCAGGATAAAATCTTAGATTCTGCAATGCCGGATTGCTTTCTGAAAACATTTCGTATGCGCGTGCACTGCTGCTGACGTGGCGCTCAGGCAGGGATAATCTGTATATCCACACATCGCAATTGATGCATAATCCTTCCTCCTGTTCGCTCATTTTCAATTCCACAACTCTTCTAATACTGTGCAGGTTGCTTTCGAGCCAGTTGTCGGCACCGACATTATCGCTCCGCCAGAATTCGAAGAATTGCGCCCCTCCCAATGGTCTGGTTCTTATAAAGCCTCTCTCGGCATCAGCTTTCTCGATGGTAAAATGCATTTTAGCTAATATGTTTTCAGCCATCTCCATTGCCTGAAGCTTATCGCCCCGCACCAAAATTCCCTTCGTGAGCGACCTGTCGTTCCCTGTTTCTCGGTTTCGCGCCGGTGCTAATTTTGGTGCGGGGTCCACACAGATTGGCTTAACCGCTCCGTATTGCTGCTGTTCGGCGCAGCCAGCCAGTACAAACGCACACGTCATAAGCGCATAGGTGCATAAGGTACTTGTGTACTTTTGCCCTTGTGCTCTTATGCTCTTTTGTCCTTGTGCTCTTATTATGTCTTTTTGCATTTGCTTTCCATTCGTTTTTCGGAGTTTTCCATGATTGGGAAGATTATATCTTCGGTGAGCTTTCAACTCAACCCCGTTAGAGAAAATTTTTTTCCGGGTCTGGCCTTATCAGGTCGTCCCCTCTGCCCAGGTGGGTTTCTAACGGCGTCAAGAGCCAATCGCTTTTTTTCAAGCTGCGCTTTATCAAACAGTCCGAAGGACTCCACCGTAAGGCGTTCTGCGGACTTACGGAGAGCCGCAACCGTAAAGGAGCGGTAAATGCCCTCTTGATTAGCGCGGATGTCCGCCACCAAACATTCTTGCTGAAAAAGTTTTGGTAGATAGTATTGGAATTTTGTTATAGAATTCCATCCTTAAATAACTTTTACCAAGAGAGTAATTTTCAAATTTGATAAATTCGTGTGATTTTATGAAGGTTTTAGTTGCGGAAAAGTGCGGATTCTGTCACGGCGTTAGAAACGCCATCAGCGTAGCGGAAAAAACACTAATGTCCGAGAAGAACGGAAACCCTGTTTATAGTCTCGGCCCGATTATTCATAACAAAGACGAAGTTGAGCGATTGGCCAAAGTTGGACTAAAGACTGTAGATGAAATTCTAAAAATTCCGAACGGGACGGTTCTTATCCGCTCTCACGGTGCCGCACCCGAACAAATGGCCAAACTCGAAGAAAAAGGACTCAACATCGTTGACGCCACTTGTATATTGGTTAAAAGAGTACAGCAGATAGCCAAGGAGCTTGCTAACGATGGCTATGAAGTCGTAATTATCGGCGACGAGGACCATCCTGAGATCCAGGCGGTTATGGGCTGTGCCACTGATGTTGTTGTCATTGGGGATGAAAATGATTTACATAAACTGCCTCAAAACACCAGGCTGGGGATTGTTTGTCAGACTACACTAAGTCCGGAACACTTCGGCAGAGTGCTTGGAGCAATAGGACAGTACGGCTTCAGTGAGCTGAAAGTAATAAATACTTTGTGCAAGGAAGCAATAAAAAGACAGGAATCGGCTGTGCAATTGTGCATGCGGGTGGATATAATGTTCGTGCTCGGCGGCCTGGAAAGTGCCAATACACGCAGGCTGGCCGAGCTTTGCAAAAAATATAACAGCCAAACGTTTCATTTGCAAAACTGGAATGAACTTGATAAAAATATGCTTTCCGGCAAGAATATAGCCGGCGTTACAGCAGGAGCTTCGACGCCGGATTGGATAATAGCAGAATTTGTAAAAAATTTAGAAGCTTTTGATGCCGGTAGCAGATAAAAATCTATATCTCCTTTGCCGAGACACGACCCTGCTTGCGCAGGTGTGATAATATTATTTCTGCAAAAGCAGGTATCGGCTTTATCTGTTAATCCAGCGAACAAGCTGTACGCCAAACGGGACAAGAATGTAATTCGCATTTGCTGCGTGGGCAGATGTATTTTTATAAATGATTAACCGAAAAGTTTATATTTGTGCAGTGTTGCACAGGGGCTTATCGGCGTAAATGTGGGGCGCTGATTAAGTTAAAAGCAAGACTCCACAGAGGGATTGGGCTTTATGGTAGATAGAAATATAATTAACAAATTAGGATTATCGGAAGAAAAGCTTGACCAGCAGGTCAACGAGATGTTTGGTGAGCAAGAAAATCAATTTTTGGAAGAGGCTTTACAGACCAAGGTCGATTCTCGTCTGCCGGGTACTATTCTCAAGGGGACGATTGTATCGCAAATAGGCAATGATGTTATCGTGGAGGTAGGTCTGAAAAGCGAAGGGATTGTCGATGCGAGTGAATTTGATGAACCCGACCAGATAGAGCCGGGCAGTGAGATAGAAGTGCTCCTTGAAGATACTGATTCTGAAAGCGGGCTTGTTCTGTTGAGCAAACGCAAAGCCGACGTAATCAGAGGCTGGGAAACAATTCTCAGTGCGAAAAAAGAGGGTGATGTTGTTAAAGGTAAGGTCATAAGGCGCATTAAGGGCGGCTTGCTTGTTGATATTGGAGTGCCCGTGTTTTTACCTGCCTCACAGGTTGACATAAGGAAGCCGGGCGATATCAGCAGGTTCATCGGCAAAGAAGTGGATTGTAAGATTCTCAAGATAGATGTTGAAGGTCGAAACATTGTCATATCGAGGCGAAACCTTATAGAAGAAGAACGCCGCAACAGTAAGGAAAAGATTCTGACTGATATCAAGGTCGGTCAATTGCGCAAAGGTGTTGTTAAAAACATCGCTGACTTCGGTGTGTTCGTGGATTTGGGCGGTCTGGATGGTCTGCTGCATATTTCTGATTTGAGCTGGGGCAGAATTTCACACCCGTCGGAAGTTGTTCAGCTCGACCAGGAAATAGAGTGCATTGTTGTCGGTGTTGATAAAGAGCACGAGAAGATTTCGTTAGGTCTGAAGCAGAAAACGCACAGCCCCTGGGAAGATGTTGAACAGCGTTATCCGCTCGGAGCCAGGGTGAAGGGTAAGGTCGTAAATGTGATGAACTATGGCGTGTTTGTTCGGCTTGAAGATGGGATTGAAGGGCTCGTGCATATCAGTGAGATGAGCTGGACAAGGCGGCTTGCACATCCGGGCGAGATAACTAACCTCGGGGACGAAATAGAGGTGGTTGTCCTGAATGTTAACAAGGAAAAGCAGGAAATCTCGCTGGGCATCAAGCAGACCCAGACGAATCCATGGGCGATAGCCTCCCAGAAGTACCCTGCAGGAACGATTGTTACAGCCAAGGTGCGTAGTTTGACCAATTTCGGTGCCTTTGTCGAGATAGAGCCCGGCGTTGATGGTATGATACACATTTCGGATTTAAGCTGGACAAGGAAACACAGCCATCCCGGTGAGGCACTGCAAAAGGGCCAGGAAATAAAATGCGTTGTTCTGGAAGTCAATGAAGAAAAACGGCGGGTATCGCTGGGTATCAAACAGATAACCGAAGACCCCTGGATACGGGCTATACCGGAAAAATATATTCCGGGACATATTATTAAAGGCAAGGTGGCAAAGCTTACTAATTTTGGCGCGTTTGTCGAGCTTGAACCGGATTTGGAGGGACTATTACACATCTCTGAGCTTGCCGACCACAAAATTGATAAGCCTCAGGATATTGTTAAGGTCGGAGATGAAGTTGAAGTTAAGATTCTGAAGGTTGATACCGACGCCCGTAAAATCGGCTTGAGCTTGCGAAGGGTTCAGTGGGCTGCTGAAGAACAAGCAGCCGAGTCCTCCAAGCAGCGGGCACCGGCAGGTCCTGAGAGGGTGCTGTCTGATGCTGATGTGAACCGGCTTGCAAAACCGAAGGAGAAAACCGACCGGGGAAAAGACACTCGTGCTGAGCCGAGCGAAGCGGACAAGAAGAAAGTTGAAGCAACCAAGGCCGAGACTGACGATGCCCCAGAGGCACAAGTGGCAAGTAATTCCATTTTTAGAGTTTTCAAACGCAAAAAGAATGTGCGTTCAGAAAACCCCAAAAGTGCAGAACGCCAAGAGCCTGGACAAGCCCAGACCGAGCCTCAAGAAAGCACAGATGCCTTTGGCCAGGCCGGCGAGGAAAGCAGTCCGCAGGAGAAAGCCGAGGAAACGTAAGCAATTAGAAATATTAAATTCAAAAAAGTTCTGCAGGTGCCTCCTCAGCCCTGTAATAAAATTTCGGTCCCGGCTTTTGCAACGGAGTGTTTGCATTGCACAGTGTCTGATGCGGCATTTGAACGGTTTGTTAGTAAGGTAGCGGGCTGAGACTTGATTAGTGGTCTTCGGGCTTGTTTTTCTGGTCTAAAACGGCTGTTGTTGGAACAAAAAACATTGCTGAATCCGGGATTTTGGTTGTTTTCGCAAAGTATTTGTAAGGCTCTGTAAATACAAAAGTTATACGTTTTTACATAAATTTAACTGAAATTTTATCACATTTTATGACATTTTCCTTGACGAGAATATAGCTGATTTGGTACAAAGAATGTATGTAACGCTGGAGGGTTTTAAAGGAGTTAAACTCTCTGGTTATAAAATATCCGCAGTTCCTGGGCAAACACCTAAAAAGTTTTAGGTGAGGAACAGAGTTGGAGTGAGGTTGATACCTCGGAGGTGAAATCTCTATATTTACAACTCAAAGACGGCTTACACAAGGAGGTGACCTAAAAGCCAGGTCCTACAATTAAAGTTATTTAAGCAAGCGCAGGGTTTGGTGAAGATTCTTTGTTGCTTGTGTGGAGGTTGTTAGACAAGCACAGCCAGGGGGTTGGTGTCTGTCTATTTGCTTGTCAATAACAACAAATGTTTTGGCTTGTTGCCAAAACAAAAATTCAATCTTCTTACAATGAAGAGTATTTAAGGAAAATTTAATCTTCTTACAAGAAGAGTATTTCAAGGAGAAGTATTATGTGTAAACGATTGTTTCTTTTAATTTCTTTTGTTTTGGCGCTGGGCCTGGTGAGTGCAAATGTCGTCCTGGGTAACGTTCTCGACATTCCGATCGCTGCAAGCAAAGATGACGGAGAAGACCACATCGCCTACGGAGGCACGGCTGATGATGGTGCGGAAAGTCGGTCAAGCACCGACCTTGAGATGCCCTGGGAAGGCGGGGTCCAGTCAAGCTCCCTTCAAGTGATAGGTTTGCGTTTCGCTGGTGTTGCTATTCCGAAGGGAGCGACCATCTCCAGCGCCTATGTGCAGTTCACGGCGGATAATGATGATGATGAGAAGTTGGTTGGCGGGCCCGTGAATCTAATCATCAATGGTCTATTGCAGTCCAATCCCGATGGGTATAGCAGTGGCGAAAACTTTTCCGAGAGGAATCCCAAAACGGCTGCGGAGGTCAAGTGGACCAATATACCGGAATGGACCAACAGCCAGGCGGCAGCCGAATCGAAGACCCCGGATATCGCCTCTGTCATACAGGAGATAGTCAACCAGGACGGTTGGGCCGAGGGCAACGCCCTGATGTTATTTATCAGGGATGACGAAACAAATCCCTCCGCCGCTACTCGAAGTGCTCTATCTGTTGATGAGAACGCTTCAGTCGCACCGGTACTGCATGTAGAGTTTAGCAGTGATGCCGGCGGTGACCAGGCAACCGGTACGATCATGCGAGAGGTATGGTCGGACATCGGTGGAACGAACGTTTCAGACCTGACCAACAACGCGAACTACCCGGACAACCCGACATTCGGCGACGAACTGACACTGTTCGAGACACCGACAGACTTTGCCGACAACTTCGGCAGTCGGGTTTACGGCTGGCTCCATCCGGAGACATCCGGTGACTACACGTTCTGGATTGCCACCGACGACAGCAGTAACCTATACCTGAGCACCGATGATGACCCGGCCAACGCCGTGGTCGTTGCCGGCGTGGATGGATGGTGCCCTGCACGTGCATTCGATGGTGACCAGGGTGCACCCGGCACACGCCTGAAGTCAGCCCCCGTTTCACTGGTGGGCGGCCAGAAATACTACATCATGGCGATTTACAAGGAAGGCGGCGGCGGGGACAACCTGGCGGTGGCATGGGAAGGTCCTGACAGCCCGACACGGGAAGTCATTGACGGACGTTTTCTCTCGCCCGCCCCGTGGAACCCCGTTCTGCTGAAAGCCAAGAATCCGAATCCCGCCAACGGCGCGGTCGATGCAGATGTGATGATGTTGGAGTGGGGCGCGGGACCCACGGCTGCCTCCTACAAGGTATATCTGAGCACTGATGCGACA